>OLQE01000001.1_pt1 | contig 260555 bp, 307 predicted proteins | sample 1643161 | NCBI WGS metagenome assembly OLQE01 (sample SAMEA3136650, study PRJEB25190) | human gut metagenome
TATCTATCACAGGTAACTCTACAAACCCGACACGTTTCCAGCATCCAGTTGCAGGTACATATAAGAAAGAATGTATCGAGCAGGGCAAGAAGTACTTCTCAGTAGCATCAGGCGGTGGTACAGGACGTACACTTCACCCAGATAACATGGCTGCAGGCCCAGCTTCTTACGGTATGACAGATACTCTTGGACGTATGCACTCAGATGCACAGTTTGCAGGATCTTCATCCGTACCAGCTCACGTAGAAATGATGGGACTGATCGGAGCAGGAAACAACCCGATGGTTGGTATGACTGTTGCAGTTGCTGTATCCGTTGAGGAAGCAGCAGACGCTGGCAAGTTCTAAGGAATATAGTATTTATGCGGGTTACAGGAATTGTAGGAAAGTGTGAAAAAGCCGAAAATAGAGTAGGTAACTAACACGAAACTAACAGGTAACTAACACGCGTAACTAACAAACAGGGGACACACTTTAGACGGTGCGCCCCCTGTTTTTCTATTCTATGATTTTCTCTATTTCCCGGCGCAGTTCTTCAATTACCCGGTGCGTATATGTCTTTTCTGTTACGTCGTTAATGGCATGTCCCACAATCATTTTTAATATATAGTCGTCCATTTGATAATACTTACCCTTCGTTATGAAGGTGTGGCGGGTATCATGCGGCTTATGGTTCTGGTTTACCCGCTTCATAACCTTCTTGAATCTTCCCCGGTACTTATCGTAGGTTAAGTAAGTGCCTTGCTGCCCGTTTTCATCATTAAACAGGTATTCACTACCCATAGCCAGGGCTTTTTTATAATTTGCTTCCACCAGGGAGAAAATAAGCGGGTGTATCGGTACTACCCTGTCTATCCCGGCTTCTGTCTTAAGACCGCCTGTAAAGGTACGGGCTTCTAAGTCCACGTTTGCAAGTTTCAATATCGCCAGTTCTTGCGGTCGCCAGCCGGAGTAAATACCGATTAAGACCATATCCGTAAAAGGGAAGTCTATATTATCCCACAGGGTTTTTATTTCTTCCTGGGAAAATGGTATACGTTCTATAGTCGGCTTAGGCTTCTTCACACCGTCACACAGGGCGGCGTAGTCTTTGTCTACTATTTCATGCTTCATAGCATAGCGGTACATAAGGTTAAAAAGGCTTTTCATGCGCGCCTTAGTGCTATCGCCTACGGTAGCGTCCTTTATGGTCTGTTCTAAATGGTTTACCCTTATATCACGCATACGCATAGAATAGATAGGCTTGCAGTATTTGTAAGCAGCTATCACAGTGCGGGCGCTGGACTTACTCTTAAGGGTAGGGAAGTATTCGGCAGACCATTTATTATAAACTTCTTCAAAAGTGATATTGTGTACGTCAATATCGTAAGGATTTTCGTTATAGTTTGCCAGCGCGTCCAGGGCTTCCGACTTCGTAGGGAAGTAGCCTATAGGGCGCTGTACCTGTTTTGCTGTTCCTTTTTCCTCGTCCAGAATCCAGCCGAAAGTTTTAGCAGCTACCCAGGGTTTACGGCGATTGCCGGATAGCTTATATACAGAGCCGTAGCCGTTCGGCAGCTTAGAGCCGCCGCCTTTCTTCTTCGATTGCTTCTTAGGCTTCGGCGGGGTGTTAATGGGATAGCCACAGCCAGGGCAGCAGGCGGCAGCGCTGCTAATTTCCCTGTTACATTCCGGGCATTTAATAAGCATATAATCACAGCCTTTCTAAAAAAGGGTATAAAAAATAAGCCCCTTTATAAAATGCTGGGCTTATGATATAATCTAAGTGCGTTTTGATTACTTATAAGCCCTTGTTTATAGGTATCGCGTGAGCCGTTCCGGGTGGCAGCCTGGGACGGCTTTTTATTATGCTTTAATCTGGTGGCAGCCAGGCTAAAGCGGTGTATAAAAGTTATCTTTCGTTTAATATCCAGCGCCCTTCCGGCAGTTCGGAAGTTATGCAGTATCTGCAATGCGGACAGTTAATACAATTCTTAGAAATGTAAACGCACATTGTAAGATAACCAGCGGCATTTACAGGATATTCAAAATAGTATTCGTTAATATCATATCCGCCATATTCGACCATAATTAGCACCTTCTTACTATTTTAGTACCATGAATCTATCACGCGGAAAGGCTGGTAGATTATGGTAATTATTAAGTTATGGGAAATCCGTACAGCTAAAGGCTTAAAGCTGGAAGCTGTAGCAGCCGTAACAGGTGTAAGTAAATCCACGCTTAACAATATTGAAAACGGGAAGACTTCGCCTACACTGGCTAACCTGGAAAAGATAGCCAAGGGGTTAGGCTGCCGCATTAGCGACCTGTACGAATCAGAATATAAGTAAGTATACCATAGTAAAACCTTTGAAGCCCTGGCGGTAAAAATATTTCCAAGATTCTGGAAATGTTTTTAGAATATAAGACAAGCCGGGCAAAATCTTTTATAATGGGTAGCACTAGGGAAGGGGGCTTAACTATAATGCGTGAGAAGCTGCACAACCTTATAGATACTATCCAGGAAGAAAGATTGTTAAGGAAGATATACTTTTATATCCTGGGGTTGAAGGGTGGACGTAAATAGCGTCTACCCTTCTTTCATTTCTGCAATGATTTTCTTAAGCACGTTCCATTCTTCATCCGTAAGCTTACAAAGAGCCTTAAGCAGATTCTTTTTAAACTTATCTTCGCCGCCGGATATGCGACCTATGTAATTATCTAATTCTTCGTCTTCGGACATAGGACTAAACATATTACCTTTTCCGGTTCTAAGCCAGTCTTCATTAACATTAAATTCCCGACAAATAGATAAAATAGTTTGTTCGGACATTTTGGAAACGCCTTTTTCAATTTTGCTTATAGCAGCCTTCGTAAGTCCGATACGATTACCGAAAGCTTCTTGACTAAGGTTTACATTTTCATGCTTTCTAACTGCTTTTACGCGTTCGTTCAAAGCAAAACCCCCTTTCTTAATTATCTGTAATTAGAAGATAACACAAAAAGTAAAATAATTCAACTTTTTATTTAAAAAATGTTGACAGAGTAAAAACATTCAACTATAATGTAGACACAGTTAACAAAGAGAAAAGCCGCCGTACCCTTAATACGACGACTTTCCAGGCTATCTTTAGTAACTGTGCTTACTACAGCTTCATAATCTGGGTTTCCAGTTCTTTGGCAAATTTGATAACCGCGCTATAAGCTGGGTCGTCAAATTCTGGACGGATAACAGCCAGGGCAGAAGTAATAGCAGTAAGCAATTCTTCTTTCGTGATTGGGCTGGTGTCGCTCATAATGCACACCCCCTTTCACTTGAAGGATTAGCAACTAAAAATTGCTTAACAAGATTATACACCAACGACGAAAGGAAGAAAAGAAAATGAGCGAGGACAGAGCAAAAGAGATTATAGCAGAAAAGGTAGCGAAAGAAGTAGTTGAGAGCATAGGCGAAGACCTGGCGGGTGCGTTAGTTGAATATGCAAACCTAGTAAAAGACCTTGCAGCAGACCTTACAGACAAGCAGTTAGAGGATTCCAGTTATATTAAAAGCCTTCTGGGGGAGCAGTTACCGGATTGGGACGAAGAAGACTGGGACGACTTGTTAAAGAATGTACGTTTAAAAAAATATAAGAAATAAAGCACCAGGGCGGCAGCAGCCGCCCGGCAAGTGCCGTTAGTTCAGTGGTTAGAGCGACCGTCTCATAAACGGTAAGTCGTGGGTTCAAATCCCACACGGCGCATTAGTGGCAAGGGTGGCTACCTTGCAGCAGAGGAAGCAAGCTAATAGCTGATACTGCATACTGTGAAAAAATAGCAGCGGTTACGCCAGCTATAGAGCGTATGGAAGGTTAACAGGTTTTTAAGCAGCTTTTTTAATGAGAAAAAGCGCCTACACGGTAAAACAAGCCGGGAAGGAGCGTGGGAAAATGCCGCCAGACAGAAAAGAAGCCGCCGAAAGACTTCGGCAGCTTGTAAATAGTAATTTTGAAAATGAAATTGCAGTAAGCGTAAACTATGACATTTGCTTATCAAAGACAGACACAAGCTTATTGACAGTAAATAAGTAGCTGCTGCATTTCTGCTTTGTTTCCTGGTCTACTTCAAGTTCGCCCTGGTTGATAAGCTGGACGGCTTGAAGGGAAGCCAGGATAACGCGAAATTCATTAGGCGCTATGTTGGTATCGTGCTTAAGAAGCTTTTCGCCAGCAGAACAACAGCACTGATAGTTAATAGCTGCCTGGGCTTCTGTTTCTTCGATACCCAGGGACGGAAGGACGGTAAGGGCAAAAGTGATAGCTTCTATATCAGAATTGCTAAAAGAATATGAAATGTGTTTCATGGTAAACCCCCTTAAGTTTTTTGATAATTATACCACGAAAAAGAACAAAGAAAAAGCGTAATGCAGCCTACCAACGGTAGCCAGTCCTAAGCCTGGATAAATGCAGAAGGCGAATACACAAGAAAGGCGGGATAAATTGAGGGATAACAACATAAAGCCAGCGGAAGCAGCGGACATTTTAGGAGTATCGCCGCAGTTTGTCCGGGTGGCTATGCAGCAAGGGAAGCTAAACATAGGAATAGCTATACAGCTTCCGGGTTCTTCTTCTTGGGCGTATCAGATAAGCGAAAAGCTTTTAGCTGATTACACAGGAAAAGACATTAAGGCAGAAATAGCGGCATTGAGAAGCAAAAGATAAAAGGCTGTGGCAGCAGTCGTAAAAGTCCTTGTTTAGAGGTATCAAAGTTTTGAGCGTGAAAGTTTTTATTATTTTGGTAACAGTGGCAGCGGGCGCTATTTTACTGATGGCAACAGTAATAGCCTGTAAGGTTTTAAGCCTGGTATTAAAGGGCGTGAAGAAAGGAAGGGAGCGCATAAGACGGATAACAAAGAAGCAGACCGTAGAATAGCTATTAGCAAATTCTATAGAGTGTACAGGCAAGCGCAGAGGGTTAGCAACTTGCGTATGCACAGCCGCTTTAGCTTATACGACGACGGCTTAATAGAAATATGGGAATACCGGGGAGAACAGAAAACCCGTAGTATTTGCAAAATAAAAGAGGAAAGCGAAACGGAATGTTATAAGCGGGCGACGGAAGCGGTAGAAAATTACATAAAAAGTAGGAGTGAAAAACAGTGAAGAAATTTGTAGTAGAAGTAGAAACATTAGGCAGAAGGCAGACCCGGTTAGTCCCGGCGCGAAATGAGAACGAAGCCCGTAGAAACTGTACTACGGCAGAATCTAAGGTTATTTCATGTGTACCGTATACCGGGCAGAAGGTAGGCTTAAGCAGCCAGGAAGAAACGATAGAACGATTGTTCCGGGGCTGCCTGGCAGCGAACAGAAGGAAGAAAGGGGGCTGTTAATATGACAGCGGCAGCGGTTGAGAACATGGAACACAAAAAGGCAAGAGCCGAAGAAGCTAACTTACTTCTTGAAGGACTGGACGAAGTAACACAGAAGGCGCTTTATATCGCCACCAAAATGGTATTAGCAAAAAGAGACACAGAAGAAGGGACGAAGAAAAGTTGATATTAAAGAGAATTGCCAGCAAGGGGAATAAGAAGGCGCGGAACTGCCTTAAGTGCAACAGCCGCTTGCTGAATCTGAAAGACAATGTAGTTAACACCTGTGAGGTATGCGGGCAGCAGCACTTAGTAGATTTTTACACAAACAATACGATAGTGCTTACGGCAGCGGAGCGACCGGAACTTAGGAAGCGTCCGGGAACACCGAAACCGGAGCAGCCAAAGCGGGAGCAGAACCAGGAAGCTTTTAATAAGCGCCTGGCAAAATTTAGAGAAAAGTGGAAGGAGTACTAAAGATGTTTTTAAAGATTTTCTTAGCAGCAATTACCGTATGTTCTCTTTTGGGATGTCTGGGAGCAAACCGTAGAGATAATAAGCGCATAGCAGCAGTTGTAGCAATAGTAGCCCTTATTCTGTTCACAGTGGCAACACTGGCGGAAAGCAGCATAAAGGCAAAAGAAGCCCAGGCGGCAGCAGTAAAGAAGGAAGCGACGATTACCGGGAAGGGCGACGCATGGGGAACGATTACCATTAAGGACGACACCGGAGAAACCAGGGAATATTACTGGAAAGAGAAGGAAAAGGAGTAGGAGAGCATGAACAATTTTATATCACTGTATGGGGAAGTCCTGGACTACCCGCAACAGGCAAGCATAGACAAAAAAGGAACAGAGTACTACAAGTTTAACCTTGCGGTACAGAGGGAAAGCGGAATTATTGACATTTTACCCATTGTGGTAGAGGAAGACACGGCAGCATATAACGCCCTGGCAGACATTGACGAAAAAGGGGAAGTAGTAGGCGCGCAGCTTCTTATTACCGGAGAAATCAGAACCAGGAACATTAAGGACAAGCTGGATATTTCCGTAAGGGCGTTTTCTATCCAGGAAGACGACGATTACAAGGGAATCACGAACCAGGTAGTTATTACGGGTTTCCTGTGCAAAGAAGTACCCATTAGAGAGACACCGCGCGGGCTGCTGATTGCAGACCTGTTATTAGCGGTACACAGAGAGGACGGAAGCCAGTTAAGCGATTATATCCCGTCTATCATGTGGAACGGCACAGCCACCAGGGCAACGGAAAAACTGCATGTAGGGGACTGTATCGAAGCCGTAGGGCGCTTACAGAGCCGCGAGTATATAAAAGACTTAGGGGACAGGGGAAAAGAGCCTAGAACGTGCTACGAACTGTCAGTAAACCAGTACGAATTACAGAAGAAAAAAGAAACTGCTTAACGGCAGAATACACACACCCGAAGAAAGCCACAAAAGACAATAAAACAGCCGCTAGACTATCGGGAAATAATCTAGCGGCTTTGCCGTACATATTGTACTTACTCACATGAATAAGTATACCAAAATGTACGGCGGAAGTCAACGAAAAAGCTTATTTTTCAAGGGGTTTCCGCCCCTTTTATGGCTTGATAAAAGTATTAACGATAGGGTGGGTTAGTATATGCCGTACATCATAGAGGTAGTGAAGGCTGGAAATACCATAGAGGTATCAAAGTATTATAGCAGCAGATTTAACAAGAAGGGAGTGAAGCGGGGAAAGAGGAAGCAGCTTACAACAGATGAACAGAGAGAAGTAAACAAAAGAGCAGCAGAGAAAAAACTAAGGAGATTGATAAACGAGAACTTCCAGGAAGGGGACACGCATTTAGTATTAGATTATAAGCTTAGTGAACGTCCAGCCGGAAGGAAGGCAATGAGAGCAGACGCGGACGACTTCTTACAGGAAATGCGGAAGCTGTATAAATCCCTGGGGCTGGTATTCAAATACATACATGTTATGGAAATTGGCAAGAAGGGGGCGCTACATCATCACTTAGTTATAAATACACCAGACGAAGTAAGCCAGCGGGCAATAACAAAAGCCTGGAAGGGCAGAGGGCGGACACACTTTAACCCCCTGGATGATTCCGGGAACTACGCTAAGTTAGCGTCGTATCTGATAAAGCAAAGCGACGGCATGTTAAAAGACCCGAACGCTTTACAGGGGAAACGCTGGAACAGTTCTAAGAACCTAAGAAAACCGACAATCTTAAGAAAAGAACCGATAAAGGATAAGGGCTGGTACAACAGAATAGCCAGACTGCCTAAGAAACTGGAAAAATCGTATTACCTGGACGGCGACAGCGTTAGGGAAGGTATACACGAAAAGACAGGCTACACGTTCTTTACTTATACGTTCGTAAGAATCAATCAGACATGGAAGGAAACGGAATTAGAATGGGAAAAACTTTAGGAATCGACAGAGAGACAGCAAGACGCATTAAGAGAATGAGCCGCCAGGAGTTAGACGGCTACTTATCCAGGGTAACAGACCGAAGCTACGACAACGGCTACGAAGAAGGCTTAGTAAATGGTATCGCCTTAGCGGGACAGGCTTTAGATACGGTATTAAAGAAATACGAAGCCGACGGAGCATTAACAGACTTAGCAGCGGAAGAAATCACGAAGGCGGTAGGGCAGTACATAGCAGAGACACCAGAGAAGGCAAAGCAGCAGCTTAAGGCAGAGACGGCAGCAGCCGGGGAAGACCAGGAAAAAGCCCATGAATAAGGCGTTACTTATCATCATGGCGGTGTACCTGGTGGGCTTTTGCGTATGTGCCATTATATCCGTACCGTTAATCATGTGGGCGGTGCGTAAGAACGACGAAGAAGAAGGGTATTACGAACCAATGGAAACGCCGGAGCTGTTCGGGAAGGCTTCGTTAACGGCATGGATAATTAGTACGGTGTGGTTTTTGGTTCTTCCGCTGTATGTCTTAATGCTGGCAGAGAAAATAACGGGAAAGGATAAGGACAATGAGCAGTACTAACGTAGTGTGCGGTATGAAAACCTGTAGAAATTACAGTGATAACGGCTGTATGAAGAAGGCAATTATATTAAGTGCAAAAGGGAAATGCTTAAACGTAGAACTGGAAACGGCAGCAGAAGCAGCCGCACAGGCAGCCCAGGGAGCAGCGGAAAGGGTATTAGAGTATGGAGCGTAGAGAAAGCGAAGCCCAGGCGCAAGCCGCCGTTTTCGATTGGGCGCGCTGGGAGCAGTCACAGACCCCGGTACTTAAGGCTATGTATCATGCAGCCAACGAAGGAAAGAGAAGCGTAAGGGCTGGGGCAGACCTAAAGCGCCAGGGCATGAAGCCAGGGGTAAGCGATATATGCTTACCGTATGCAGCAGGCGGCTATAATAACCTGTATGTTGAATTGAAGGTAGGAAGCAATAAAGCAACAGAAGAACAGCTTATTTTTATTGACACTATTAACAGAATCGGCGGAAGGGCTATTATAGCGTATGGTTCGGACGCAGCTATAGAGGTTATTAAGGCGTATTTGGACGGAGCATTAGAAAGCCTGGATATTAAAAGCGACACATACCAGGCAGAGAAGGCGAAGCTAACAGACCGGGTAAATGCAAAGCGGTTTATAGGATTTTGCGGGAAAGATTGTAGAACTTGCGATAATATGGGCTGCTTAGGGAAAAAAGAGTAACAAAAGACGAAGCGCCTACTTTTGGTCGAGGGGCAAGGAAAAGTTATATATCACGAAAGTAACTGTAGACAATGCAGCAGCGGCAGAGCCTGTAAAGACTGCTGCCGCAGAAAGGAAGGTTTAGGAATGGGAAAAATAAGAGAATTAGCAGAAAAGGTAGGAAAATGGCTGGATAGCTGGCTATTTTTTGGAATTGCAGAAGAGGAAGACGCGAAAACACATTATATCAAATGCGAAAAGGAGTTTTACCAGGATGTAGAAGAAGGTTATAAGCCTTTTGAAGTAAGAAAGAACGACCGGGACTACAGGGCGGGCGACGATATAGTACTAAGGGAGTATGACAAAGACTTAGGAGTACTCACGGGGAGAGAACAGAGGGTAAATATCATTTATTTCTTAGATAAGTACCCAGGAATCGAACCGGGTTACTGTATTTTGGGAATCGAACAATATTAAGGGAAAGGACGGTTTAGGAATATGAGGACAGCAGCAATAGTTAACTTGAAAGGCGGAGTAGGAAAAAGCACAACAGCTATAAACCTGGCTTTAATTATGGCAACAGTATATAAATACCGGGTTTTGCTGGTGGATAACGATATACAGGCGAACGTAAGTAAGTTCTTCGGGGTACATAGCTATGATTATAAGAGCATGGAAAACGTCTTACGCGATACCGATACAATGGCAGAAGACGTAATACGCAGCAGCGGACGCGTAGGGCTTGACATTATCCCGGCTAATATGAATATGGACGCGGCAGCAGTAGACCTTATGTTAGACCAGGAAGCGAACCAGATTGTAAGATTGAAGGATGTATTAGACCAGGTGGAAGAACAGTACGACTATTGTTTAATTGACTGCCCGCCTGGTGTCGGAATCAATGTACTTAACGCCCTGGCAGCAGCAGACGACGTTATTATACCGATTAAGGCAGATAAGAACGCTTTAGACGGAATGGAAGAACTGACAGAGGTTATAGAGGAAATTAGACCGTATAACCCCGGCTTATCCCTGGTTAAATGCCTGGTCACTATGTTCACGAACGACATAAGCGTAGTGAAGGGCGAAGAAGCCTTACGGAAAAGCGAGTACAGCACCTTTAATACACATATTCGCTACAGTAAGAAGGTTGTAGACTGGACGTATGAGAAGCGAAAGAGCCTTATAGAGACAACACCCAGGAGCGCGGCGACAAGGGACTATAAGAGCCTGGCAGCAGAATATATAAGATTAACAAGAAAGGAAGGGTAAATAATGGGTAGATTAGGAGTAGGCGACAGACTGAACCAGAACAGCCGACAGGGCATTATATTTACAGAGGAATACCGGAAGATAAAGTTAGACCCGCGTACACTGATTCCAAGCGAGCATAATAAGTACGCCCAGGAAGATATAGAGGAATTGGCGGATAATATGTTACTGGTGGGACAGCTACAGGAAGTTATAGTAGGACGGGTAGCGGGACAGGACAGAATTATAGTAGGACACAGAAGAACGGCGGCAGCAGTCCTTAATATCGAGCGAGGACACGACAGCTTTAAGCTGATTGACTGCAAAATAAAGGAAATGTCCGAAGCTATGTTTATGCTTACGCTGCATAGCGCGAATATCTTTAGCAGACGCTTAAGCGATTGGGAGTTAACGGAAGGGGTAGCAGAGTTTAAGAAGTATCTGATAGCGGCGAAGGAATCCGGGGAAGTGCAGATAGAGGGCAAAATGCGCGATTACATAGCAAGCGCTGTAGGCGTATCGACCGGAAAAGCGGCACAAATGGAAAGTATTACTAATAATTTGTGCGAGGAAGGAAAGGAAGCCTTTAAGAATGGCGAAATGAATTTTACCACGGCTTACGAAACTTCCAGGCTGCCAGAGGAAAAGCAGAAGGAAGTAATAGAATCCGGGGAAATGTTGAGCGGAGAAGTTAAGAAAATGGTAGAGGAAGAAAAGAAGAAAAAAGAGCCAACACCAGCAGCCGTAAAGAAATTCTACGAAGCACACGCGAAGCGGTACGACGGGGACAGAAGCAAGCTTAAGGAAGCATGTATAGAACGCCTGGGAAGAAGCCACGCGGGCGGAAATAGCGGCGGCGTAGATTATGATTGTAGTATAAGGGGCGTAAGGCTTGACGGGGCAGAAGAAATAACCTGGACGCGTTTTGTGCAGTTGGTTAATGAGTTGTACCCGGTATCGGATAAAGAACCGGAAAAACAAGTAGATATGCAGCAGGATTTAGACGACTACCCGGAAGTAACAGGCGGGCGTAGTATAAAGACAGATACAGCACATTTTAAAATTGGCGGCGTATTGAATCCAGATTATACGCCCAGAGGGCTTCCGTATAGCTGCTATATTACCGCTATCCTTCATTCCGGGGCGTTTAGTAGGGACTTCATAGAATCCTACAAAGGCAGCAGAGGAATTAACGCCCTGTTAAATATCATTGAGAACTACAGAAAGAAGCTTTGCTACGAAGACGGCAAGTATGCACCGGGGAAGACAAGCTTTAGCTTCAAACATGAAGGCAAAGGCTATACGGTGTACTTCGATAATCTGGGCTTCCACCTGGAAAGAGACGATAGGCGGTATACAGACTATCTTAGGGACTATGATTTAATGGAACTGCTGGAAGCTATGCTAGAAGCCGGATATTTTGGAGTAGTGGAAACACTGAAAAACACAATTAAGAAAACGTCTAAAAAGGTGTCAGAATCTGACACTACGAAAGAACCGCAAAGCCAGGAAAAACAAGGGCTTGCGGGTGCAATGAATGAACCGGAAACGGGAGCAGATGAAGACCAGGCGGCAGCAGACGACGAAGCGGTAGACATACCGGAAGCTACAGCAATTCTTACAGCGGATTTATTCAATTTAAGGGAATACATAAGCGAAGACGATTTTTACAATTTACAGGAAATCGTTATTAACTGTGAACTGGCGGCAAGAAAGGGCGGAGAGAATGAAAACAACAGAAGTTAAAAGCTTTGCAGATGTAGACACAAGCGAATTAAAGCAGCCTATTATATGTGTGTTCAATAAACCGGACGACTACCCGGACAAGTATGTAGCTAGGTTATTTGAAGGGACAGCGCCTACAAATATTATCATTACAAGGAACACAGTAGAAGAAATCCGGGAAGACATTACAAGGCGCTTCCCGGCTATGCTGCCTTTTGCAAGAAACAAGGAAGACCATAAAAGCGTAGTAGAAAGCTGGATTTAAAAATGGATATAAAGGATGTCAAGAAAGTAGTAGACGATTTACAGAATAAGCCGTTTCTATGCAGCAAAGAAGCGATAGAAACAGATAGCGGATATGTAATAACACAAAAAGGAGTAAAAGGAAATGAAGATAAGAAAAGGGCAGAAAGTACGGGTAACATGTACAGAAGCCAGGCTTAAGGAAGTGGGCGTTAAGCAGAAGCATATTAAGCATATCCTGGGGAAGATTGGAACGGTTAAAGAAGTTCGGAATATCCCGGATATGGAAATACTGGCATATTATGTACATTTTCGGTATGTGAATCTTAAAGCAGCACCAGGAAACAAAAAGCCTTATTATGTTTTCCTAGAAGATATGATAGAACCGATAAACTTAACAGTAGTAGACGGAAAGAAGGAAGACTAATGGAAGTGCCGAAAGAATGGAAGGGAACACCGGAAGAATGGAACGCAGTAGTAGAAGCGTTCGGACGCATAGCGAAAGCAATACAGGAAGCGGGAAGACAGATTGTAAACAGTTTTTCAGAGTTTTATAAAAGAATGGCGGCAGCTATGGGGAACGAACAGGCAAAGAAACGCCTACGGCAGCAGTCCATAAGAGACAGAAAGAAACAATTAGAACGAAGCCGGAAGCGGCAGCAGTTGGCAGCAGCAAATACGGACAAGTCTAATAACTGGCGGCGATTGCATGGACTTTGTACCAGAAGAAAGTATAAAAAACATGCAAAAAAGAATTGACTTATAGTACTAAATATGGTACTATAATATCAGAAAGGAGATAAACCAAGTGCCAAGCGTAGAAAAGATAATTGAAAAAATGAAAAGACAGCCGAACGGCATACGCCCCGAAGAAGCTGACAAAGTACTAAGGGCTTACGGCTACGAAGGAGTAAGACAGAAAGGAAGCCACAAACAGTACTTGAACAAAGAGACAGGCGACCTTACCACAATCAAACAGGAAAGCCCATTAAAGAAGGCGTACATAGTAGACATACTTAACAGGATAGGGGAGTAAATCCCCTAACCTGGATATAATATAAAAGAGCAATAGAAAGGAGTAGGACATAATGGAAGTAAAGGATTATATGGAACTGCCGTATACAAGAATCGTAAAGGAAATGAACGACGAAAGCGGGCATTATTTTTACGGGAAAATCTTAGAACTGGACGGCTGCCAGAGTACAGGCGATACGTTGGAAGAATTGTACGAAAATCTTAACGAAGCTATGGAAGGATATTTAGAGGTTAAGTTAGAAAATAACTTACCTATCCCGCTGCCGGAAAGAACAGAGAACTATAGCGGGAAGTTTAATGTACGACTTCCGAAATCATTACACCAGCGGTTAGCAATCCAGGCAGAGGAAGAAGGCGTAAGCCTTAATCAGTTGGTATTATATAAGCTGGCACTGTAACATATATAGGCTATCGGCTACGGCTGGTAGCCTTTTTCCTACCCTAAAACTCTTAAAAGTATGTGGGTAAATCAAATAAAAGCGGTTGAAACTATAAAAACTTTATGGTAATATTAAGGAACAAACACAAGAAGAATTAGACAGAGGTAACGACCCCTTTGTCTGGTTCTTCTTTTTTGTTTGTCCTAAACCTCCGGCGCTGCATGAAATCCAGGGCAGCGCTAACCGAAAGAAGGGCGGCACATGATAAAGAAGTTATGCAGTTATCCAGGCTGTCACAAGGTAGTAGAAGCCGGGGTTAAGTACTGTGATAAGCACAGGGAAACGGACAGGAAGAAGTACAGAGAATATAAGCAGCGCCGCATGAGGGACGAACAGGAAGCCAGGCGGCAGCAGTTTTATAATAGCAAAGCCTGGGAGCAGTTCAGAGCCGCCCAGGCAGCAGCACAGCTAGGCATAGACATTTACGAATACTATACGACTGGAAGAATTATAGACGCGGAGAACTACCACCACATACAAGAGATAACGGAAGCCTGGGCTAGAAGACTGGACGCGGCGAACGTGATAGGACTAAGCGAAGCGAACCATAGGCGCATACACAAGGAGTATGACCGCAGCTATAAGGCAAAGAAGAAAATGCAAAAGATTTTATACGAAATGTTAGAACAGTTCTATAGGGAGTTCGTTCTGACAGGGGGGATATAAAAATTTAAAAACATAAAATAAAAGTCCCGAGTTCAACTTTGCTTGAAAAAAAACGGCAATTTTTACTATAGGGGGGAGTGCATGAGGTGGAAGCATGGCAAAAGAAGAAAATGAAAAAGAAAAAAATAAGCCTAAACCATGCCCGAAGTGGTTAAATAATACCGCTAAAAAGGAATGGCGCAGAGTAGCCAAGATTTTAGCGGAAGAAGGAAAAGATTTTACAGACAAAGACTTAAAGGCACTGGAAGCCTATTGTATCAATTATGCAAAGTGGCAACGGTGCGAACAGATTATAGACGAAAAGGGCTACAGTATGCTTGTTGGGGACAACGGCTACGAGCAGCAACGACCAGAAGTAAGCATAGCAAACAAAGCGCAAACAGAATTAAGGGCATGGGCTAAGGAATTGGGGTTAACCCCGGCGGCGCGGCAGCGGATGAAGGAAGCCGGGAACGCTTCGGAGAGCGGCATAGACCCGGAATTAGACGGAATGGTAGCGCATGATTAAAAAGGAACTGCTATTAGCTTCCTGGTTGGAAAAGTTACAAAAGAAGTGGGACAACGAAGAATATTATTACGACGTTGAAGAAGCAACGAAAGTATTTAAGTTCGTGTCGAAGTTGACTAATGACAGGGGCGCAAGCCGACAATTTGAATTACTAGAATTTCAGTTTGAGATTATAACCGAAATTCTTTGTGTAAAGAGAAGAAGCGACGGCAAGCGCAAACATAGAGAAGCACATATAAACATACCGCGAAAAAATGGTAAATCATTCTTAGCGGCAATCATTGTAGTGTATTTGTTCTTCTGTCAGCGGCATATCTTCGGCGCGCTTTTTATTTTAACAGCAAATACGACGAAACAGGCGGGGGAATTATACGCAACTGTAGAACATTTCATAAAGACAAATAAGACCTTAAGGCGGTACTGCAAGATAACGAGCAGTACAAAAACCATTGTACGGAAGGACAACGGTAATAAACTTATGGTACTGTCTTCTGACGCGGATAATGCGGACAGTTTTAACGACTATGTGGCAGTCCTGGACGAGATACACCAGGCAAAAAACGACGAAATGTACGGAAAGCTTAGAACCGGACAAGGTGCATGGGATGAACCGTTAATAATGACAATTACGACAGCTTCCAGCGGGGAAGACCCAGCAAACCCGGAAATGCAGCTTTACACAATGGCGAAAAAGATAGAAGCCGGAGAGGTAAACGACCCTAGCTTTTATTACCGGATATATGAAGCGGACAAAGACTGTAACGTAGAGGACGAAGCCCAGTGGTATAAATCAAACCCGGCATTAGGAGTATTTAGGAAACTGGAAGACCTGGCGAACTATGCAAAGCGCATTAGGCTAATGCCACTACAGGAAAACATGTTTAGAAGAATGTTCCTAAACCAGCATGTAGCATTAGACCATGAAAAAGGCGCTATCAATATGGATTTATGGGACACATGCACGAAAAAGGTAGATACAGAAGACCTAAAAGGCTGGAAGTGCTGGGGCGGGCTGGATTTATCCAGCAAGAACGATATTACGGGCTTTGTCCTGGTATTCTACGAAGAAACTACGGGGCGCTTTATAGTCGTTCCGTATCTGTACACACCGAAAGAAACCGTAGCATACAGACAGCATAAGGATAATAACCCTTATGAATACTGGATAAAGAAAGGCGATTTAATAGCGCTTGACGGAAAATACATAAACTTCGATAGGTTTTTAGACCATGCTACGGAACTGGACGAAACGTACAGGATAGAACAAATAGGCTTCGACCAGTGGGGAAGCCAGACGATTATTAACAGGCTGGAAGACCGCTGGGAAGTAATACCGTTAGGACAGGGAACGAAGACCATGACACAGGTTATAAATGATTTTGAAAACCTGTTAGTAGATGAAAGAATCATCATAGCAGAAAATGAGTGCTTCCGGTTCATGGCTAAGAACTGTATAGCGGTTTACGACGAAATGTTAGGCGTGAAGTACAGTAAGAAGAAATCGAAATTTAAGATAGACGGCATTATAGCTATGCTTATGGGCTTGCTATTGTGTATCGAAGAAAACGGTATTGAACATTATAACCCGGTTGAATACCTGGACGCTATGTAAAGAAGGTAGAAAATGCTTAAGAGAATAAAACAGATAAAAAATAAAAGGTTAATAGTCGCAGACGCGCTATTAGTGGCAGCCCTGGTTATTGCTTTTGCGGTAACGTATGACATAAGCAAACACGCGGGGTTATATCTACTAAGCGGCGAAATGCTGGTAGCGGCGGTTATGCTGGTTAGGAGTGGTAAGAAGTAATGTTTTTAGATTTTTTGGAAAAGAGGGAAGAAACGACCGATAGCATAACGCTTACGGATGAAGAAAAGATATTCCTAAAGGTATTCGGGATAGATTCAGAGCAGCCAGCGGCAGCTATGAGGGAAGCGACGTACTTTACATGTATTAAGCAGTTATCGGAAGCGGTAGCAAAAACGCCGCTTTACCTGGTGCAAGACACAGAAAACGGAATAAGAAGGGCAACAGAAGAAAGACTAAACGAACTGTTAAGCCTTCGCCCTAACCCATACATGACAGCTATTGACATGTGGAAGGCGGTAGAAGCCACCAGGCAGCACGAAGGTATTAGCGCGATTGCGAAGCAGTACGGAAGAAACGGAGAAATAGAAGCGCTGTACCCGTGTACGGTGGAAGGAATCACGGTAGACGACGCGGGGTTATTAAAATCGAAGCTTAGGCACAAGGCTTTAGTAGATTACAGGATTGTAGGCAGCAGCTTTACAGATTCCGGCTTTTATGAAGACTTGCTTATATTCAAGGGCTTTACAATGGACGGAATCAACACAAAACCGATTAGGGAAATTGTGAAAGGCACGATAGAAGGACAGATTAAGGCACAGAATTACCTTAATACGCTGTACGATAACGGGCTTACTAATAAGCTGGTAGTACAGCTTACGTCTGACATTAAGGATGAAAAAGAGTTAAGGAAGACACAAGAGAAATTCGGGCGGCTTTACAGCAAAGGAAAACGTATTTTTACAGTCCCGGCGGGATTTAGTGTGCAGCCTATCAATTTGTCACTGGCGGACGCGCAGTACGAACAGATTAGAAGAATGTCTATAAGCCAGATAGCGGCGCTTTTTGGTATCAAAATGCACCAGCTTAACGACCTTAAGGACGCTAATAATAATTCCCTGGAACAGCAGCAATTAAGCTTTTTAATTGACACACTGTTAATACTGTTTGAATCCATAGAACAGGAAACTACATGGAGCGCATTAACAAAAGAGAAACGGGACAAGGGCTACAAAGCGCGTTTTAATACGAACGTGATTTTGAGGACTTCGGCAGAAACACAGCAGAAAATACTTTGTGCTTATGTTTCTAACGGAATCTATACCCCGAACGAAGCCAGGTTAGAACTACAACGCCAAAAGCTGCCGGACGGGGACGAACTAATAGTAAATGCCGGAGTTTTGAAGCTAAAAGACATAGGCAAAAAAGAAGAAGGGAGCGGGAGCAATGCCAACGAATAGAGGAACGGAAGGAGAAAGCCTGGAAATTCGTAATTACTGCCGGAAGTGCCAGGGAATCGCCCTGGAAGTAAGAGCGGCAGCAGAGGGAGAAGACAGCCGGACAATCGGCGGATATGCAGTTAAATACAATACCCCTGTTTTGATAGTAGACCGCTGGGGCGACAAATATTTAGAGGAAATCGCGGCGGGCTGCTTCGACGAAAGCTTAAATAGCTGTAAGGAAGTGGGGAAAGAGATAAAAGCCTTATGGAATCACGACACAAGCAGACCGTTAGGAAGCACAAAAACCGATACTTTACGCTTCAATACGGCAGATACCACAGGGTTAGCGTATGACATTGATTTACCTAACAATACCTGGGGAAATGACGTAAAAGAGAGCGTACAGCGCGGGGATGTAGACGGTAGCAGCTTCGGCTTTATCTGCCAGGAAGACAGGTGGAGTAAAGTAGTACATGAAGGCGAAGAAATTTACAAAAGAAGCGTAGTAAAGGCGGTGCTGCTGGAAGTAAGCCCTTGCACCTTCCCCGCTTATGACAGTTCAGAAATTAGCTGTAGAAGCTTTGAGAAGGTAAAAGAAGAAGCAAAAGAAGAAAAGAGATTAGAAAAATTAAAAATGGAAGCCCGGCTTATGCAGCTTAGGGAAGAAAACGAAAAGGAGTTTTAAAAAATGACAGTACAGGAAATCAGAGAGTTAATCGGAAAGAAAACAGAGGAGATTAACGGCTACCTGGAAAGCCGCGACGCGGATAAGGCAGAAGCGGCGTTAGAGGAAAAAAGAAGATTACAGAGATTGCTTGCTGTAAGAGAAGCAGAAGACGACGAGGAAAAAGAGGAATTAAGAGGACAGAAGCGCAAGAAGGAAGAAAAGCGTACAGCTTCCGCAGTAAGCGAGTTGAGAGTAGCTGTTAAATTTGCGCTTAAGGGAAAAGAAGCACTTACAGACGAGGAAAGAGCAGCCGTAACCATTGACAACAACGCCGCGATTCTGCCGGAGCAGTTCGTGAATGACATCCAGGTATTGCGTGAAGGTTTCCCAAGCCTTAAGGAACATTGCCACATTGTACGCGCTACTTCCAATCATGGAAAAATGCCGTTTGCAAAGATTGGCGGAAAGAAGCTTACTAAGTATAAATCTGGTACTAAGTTGACAGGGGAAGCCGCTAACACACAGGATATTAGCTACAATATCGAGAATTACGGCGCGTTAGTTCCGATTGCCAACGACTTACAGGAAGACGAAGCTGTTAATATCATCCAGGATGTTATTAAGCCGGATTTTGCGGAAGCTGGCGTTAACAGCGAAAACGACGAAATCTTACAGATTGTCGAGGACAACGCTACAGACAAGTCTACAGGCGTGACAGACTGGCGCGGGGTTAAAAAGGTAATCGACGGCGTATTACCGACACTTCGCGCAAAGACTGTAGTTATCACAAACCTTACAGGTTATGTATATTTGCAGTCCCAGGAAGATAAGAACGGTAGAAACCTGGATTTAGTAAAGACCGTAAACGGTAAAGACTACTTCCAGAACCGCAAGCTTATCACATTGAGCGACGAAGCGGTAACAGCAAGCGCGACCGGAAAGGTAGTATTTTATGTGGTTAACCTGTATGCGCTGGTTAAGTTCTTTGAAAGAAAGGGCTACACAGTGTCTACAGATAAGTCTGTATTCTTTGAATCTGACGAAACAGCACTTAAGGTACAGGAACGCTTTGACTGTGAGAAGTTGGACGACAGGGCAGACTTCAAGGTAGAATTTACCCCGGCTGCCTAATGCGTCCCGGAAGGGGTAGGAAATGGCAGCAGAATTATTAACGCTTGAACAGGCGAAGAACTATTTAAGGGTAAGCTACGACGAAGACGACGAGGAAATAAGCGGGCTTATTTTGACAGCCGAAGCCTATATAGATAGTTGCGTAGGCACTGGGTACAAGGATAAGGCGAACTACGAAAGCGACGAAGAATACGAAAAAGGGCGGAGAATCGCCGCCCTTCTTCTAAAGAAAATCGTAAGCGATATGTACGAAGTACGTTCTACTACGGTAGGAAGCAACACAAAAACCGATAATATCACAAAAACCATATTAGACAAGCTGGCGAATGTGGGGGCGTGATTATGTATTTAGTAATTCAAAAACGTAAAAAGACAGTAGAAAAAGGAAGACCAGTGGAAACCTGGGAAGACTACTATAAGTGCTGGTGTGATGTAAAGAGCCTGTACGGAAAAGAGTTATATAGCGCCCTGGAAGCAAAATTAGAAAACGTAGTGAATTTTGAAACAAGGTTTTGTTTAAAACTGGAAGCCTTAAATACAAAGGAATACCGGGTTAAATGGGGCGAAAGGGTGTTTAACATTATCGCGGCAGACTACGGGAAGTATAACCGTAGAAAAATCGTGATAAAGGCACAGGAAAACGTATGAGTTTTGATATTTCAATGGAGTTTTTAGGGCTGAATGAAATGCAGAAGGAAATAGAAAGACTTTCTACGGAATCAGAACTAAAGGCGCTAAATAAGAAAATCATAAAACGGGCTGGCGAAATCGGCTTACAGGAAGCGGAAGGGCAGATACGGAAGAAAGCGTACAGCAGTAACCCTATGAAATCCGGCAGAAAAGGCAGCAGAACCGGGCAGCACGCGGCGGACAATGTACCGAAGAAGGGAACGACGCAAAGCGGGAACTACGGCGAACTGGTGGGCTGGGACAGGGGCGATACTTCCCCGTTCTTTTATATGAAATTCCATGAATGGGGTACGACCATGCACAAGCCTAAACATTTTATGTTAGACGCAGCAAGACCAACATACCAGGCGCTAAAGGAAATTGCAGAAGAAGAATACGAAAAGACATTAAAGGAAAAGCTGGGGGAATAAGCATGGCACTTTTGAGCGAAGAAGAAAAAGAACAGCTTAATAGAGTTCTGGCGGAATACCCCAACAGTGAAGACCTGGACTTAACCGCATTTATAGCGGAAGTGATAGGGATAACAGGGGTACACACGGAAGAAGGCTGGTATAACCAGAATATAAACGATACACACATAACATTTTATTTTATGAGTGATGAAGATATAGATTTTAGTGAAGATACAAACGAAAACGAAGAATATTACATACAGGTTGATATATGGAGTAAAGAAGACTGCTTTAAGCTGAAAAAGAAGGTTAAGAAGCTGCTGAAAAAGGCGGGCTTTACCTATTTTACCGGAAACGACCAGTACGAAGTAGAAACAGGAATCTACCATAAAGCAGCGCGCTTTTACTTTTCTATGAATGTGGAAGGAGAAAATTAAAACATGGCAACAGTAAAGGAAAATACAGAAACCATTACCAGAAGCCGCCTGGTAGGCTTAAAGGACATTTGCGTAGCAGCAGTCACAACGAACGACGAAGACGTATACGCAGCGGACGTACCCGTAAGACTTGCTAAGGCTATCGCCGCAACGGTAAAAGATACCTTTAGCGTCGAGTATACCTACAGCGACGACGAGGTAGAAGACACCGTAGAGACATACGAAAAAACAGAAATTGAATTAGAGGTAAACAGATTAACGCCGGGAGACTATGCGTTACTGTTTGATACTCTTTATAAATACGGCTTCCTGGCAAAAGCGGAAGGGGATAAGGCAAAAGAAGTAGCGTTAGGCTTCCGGGCAAAACAGGGGAACGGCAAGTACGAATTTAGCTGGTACTATTGCGGAAAAGCGGAACACCCGGACGTTACATACGAAACGGTTAAGGACAAAAAGACAGCCCAAACAATTAAGATTACCTTCACTTTCTACGCCAGAAAGAAAGAAGATACTATAGAAGGAGAAAAAAAGAAGCTTTACGCCCTTATCGTGGACGAAAGTAACTTACTGGAAGAACACACGACAGCAAAAGAAGCTATCGCTGCATGGTTTAGCGAAGTCCAGGAGTATAAGGAAGTGCCGAAAGCAGCAAGCGAAACAGGACACTAATAAAATGAGAGGGTGTCAGAATCTGACACCCTTTACAGAAAGGGTTATATTATGAAAATCAGCTTAAACGGTAAGGAATACGAAAGCGGAAAAATCACAAGAGAAAAATATAGAAAATTTGCGGAAGTATACGAAATCCTGTTAGGAAAAGAGAAGGAAGCGCAGACCTTTAGCGACGACGACTTAGATAGCATGATAGAAGCTATTGTACTGGTGTTTGGGAATCAGTTCACTTTTGAGGAAGCAGACGACGGCTTAGACGAAATCAGCAGCATTATTCTTAATTTCTCACTTATCAACGCGGAAATTATGAATAATACCAACATCCAGGCAGAGGAAACCGCAAAGACCTTAAAGACAAATATTATTACTGTAGGCGGTAAAGAGTACGAAAGCGGAAAAATCGGGCGAAAGAAATACCGGGCGTTTAGGGAAGTATACGACGACCTGGTAACACCGAAAAAGCAGACATACACAGACGACGACTTAGACCGTATGGTAAAAGCGATTGTAGAAATCTATGATAATCAGTTTACTTTTGAGGAAGCAAACGCGGAACTTGCGGACGTATCACAGATTATTTTTAACTTTGCGCTTATCAATGCGAACATTATTAAGCGTTTGGCAGAACAGGCGAAAGACGCAAAAAAAAATTTGAGTTCACAAGTTTAATTGATACCTGTATCAAATGCGGCGGGAAACTTAAGCATTTCTACAGTATCACGACATACGCTTACAGGCGGTACATACAGCTTATGGAGTTGATAAGCAAAACCGAAGACGAAAACGACTTATTATACCTGTATTCTGCTGTTATCAGAATAGTGTTTAATGACAGGATAGAGGAAGAAGAAATAGAACAACTGGACGTAGCAGAAGTTATTAGTACATTTAAGGCGGTAGCCGAAATCGTGGACGCTTCCGTAAATGAAAAGATACGGAATATAAGCGACCTTTTGAACGGAAGCCAGCAAGTAGAAGACCAGGGTAGTGCCTTCGACGAATACGACCGGGAAAATGGTTATATCGAGGAACATTCCCAGGAAGAAATATGGGAAACGTACAGAAACGCCCTGGATAATATTTTACAGATATGTATTAAGAATATGCGAAACAGTTATAAGGACTGTTTAGAATCGGACTTAAGCGACCTTTTAGACTACGTTGTATTTCAAGTCGAATATGACAGAGAAACGCAAGCGAAGGAGTAAGTTATATAAATGGCTGGTGCTAGTCTACGAATAGGGGCTAATACAAGCGAGTTTACCAGTCAAATGAAGTCAATGCTTACGCAAATGAAGCTTGTAACCAGCGAATACAAAGTAGAAGCGGCACAGGCGAAGGCGTTAGGCAGCCAGACCGATTTACTTAAGGCTAAACAGACGGAGTTAACGGCTAAGATAAAGCTACAGACGGACGCTATTAAGCTTCAACAGACAAATCTTACGGCACAGAAGCAGAAGCTTACAGAATTACAGGCAACAGAGCAGAAGTTAAAAGAGAAGGTAGCGGAACTTACCGCAGCATACAAGGAAAGCGTTAAGGAGACAGGTAAAGACAGCGAAGAAAGTAAAAAATTAAAGGCACAGCTAGACGAAACGAAAGAAGCACATGCAAAGGCTGAAAACGCAGTTAAGAAACAGGAAGACGCGATAGCAAAAAATACTATTAAAGTCAATGAATCGCGGGTAGCCTTAGCAGACCAACAAACAGAATTAAAACGAACCGAAGAAGAATTAAACAGCACAGGTAAGAAATGGACGGTTTTCGGACAGGAAATAACAGCAGCCGGAAACAACATGGACGAAACCGGGAAGAAAACGGTAAGCCTGGGCGATATTATAAAAGCTAATTTAATATCCAGCGCTATCATAAATGGCGTTAAAGCCCTGGCTAATGGCTTAAAGACACTTGCGACGGCAGCAGTTGGCGTAGGTTCGGATTTTGAAAGCGGAATGAGCCAGGTAGCGGCTACTATGGGAATCACGACAGAGGAAATAGCAGCCGGAAGCGAAGAATTTGACAAATTGCAGAAAGCGGCGAAGGAAGCGGGAGCAACTACGCAGTTTTCGGCAACACAGGCAGCAGAAGCACTTAACTATATGGCGCTTGCCGGATATGACGCGGACAAGTCCATAGAGACGTTACCGACAGTCCTTAACCTTGCAGCAGCCGGGGGAATGGATTTAGCGACAGCTTCCGATATGGTTACGGATAGCATGAGCGCACTAGGGGACGCAGCCGGGACTACGGAAAGCTTCGTTGACAAAATGGCGAAGACTTCACAGAAAAGTAATACAAACGTACAGCAGTTAGGCGAAGCGATTCTAACGGTAGGCGGAACTGCTAAGAACCTGGCGGGCGGCGTGGTCGAAATGAATACCGTATTAGGTATTTTCGCAGATAACGGCGTAAAGGGAGCAGAAGGCGGAACAGCGTTACGAAATGTAATTCTAAGCCTTACAGCGCCTACAGATAAAGCTAAAAAGCAAATGGAAGCGCTGGGCTTACAGGTATTCGACGCAAACGGGAACATGCGCCCGTTAAATGAAACCTTTAACGACCTTAACGGAATCCTGGGAACAATGACCCAGGGAGAACAGACAGAAGTACTTAATAGTATCTTCAATAAAGTAGACCTTAAGAGCGTAAACGCTTTGCTGGCAAACAGCGGGGAGCGATTCGACGAGTTAAGCGGCTATATTTCAGACTGTGACGGTGCAGCGGCAGATATGGCGGCTACAATGAACGACAATTTACAGGGAAAAGTTACGATACTGAAAAGTGGGCTAGAAGGCTTAGGAATCGCAGCTTATGAGAAATTCAAAACACCACTTACGAACGCGGTAGAAAATATAACGGAAGTTATCGGGCAGCTACAGACCGATTTAACGGACGGCAGCTTAAGCGGAGCATTGGAAAAGATTGCTACGGGCTTCGGAAATTTGATAGAAAAAGCGGGCGAAATCGTGGCGGCAGTACTTCCGGCGTTGCTGGAAGGCTTAGGATGGATTGCAGATAACGGCGACGCGATAGTAAGCGTATTAGCCGGAATCGGTGCGGGGTTCGCAGCGTTTAAAGTGGCTTCGCTTATCCAGGGTGTAGTATCAGCGTTCCAGGCGTTCAAACTGGCAAACGAAGGCGCTACTATAGCACAATGGGCTATGAACGCAGCTATGAACGCTAACCCGATTATTTTAATTGTGACGCTGGTAGCCGGGCTTGTGGCTGCTATTGTTACCTTTATTGCTACGAACGAAGACGCAAGGGCAGCTATCGCGAATGTGTGGGGAAAAATAAAAAATGCTATTGAAGTTGTGGTAACGGCAATCGTGAAATTTTTCACCCAGACGCTGCCGGATTCTTTCGCAAAGGTAATCGAATTTCTGGCGAATATTGTAGCAAAAATCGAAGCCGCCTTTAATGGCGTGGTTACATTCCTACAGCAGCTTCCTAGCAAAATCTGGAACGCTATTATAAGTACTGTAGACGCTATACGCGAGTGGGCGTTAGGACTTAGAACGGCAGCAGAAGAAGGAATAACCCAGCTTGTAACGAATGTCGTTACGTTCTTTTCAGAATTGCCGAACAAAATCGCTTACGTTATCGGTTTTTGTTTAGGCTATATTATAAAATTCGGAATTGATTTATACACCTGGGCTACGACGAAAATACCGGAATTTGTAAACAGTGTCGCAACATTCATGCAGCAGTTACCGGGCAAAATCTGGAACGCTATTATAAGTGCGGTACAGAATGTAGCGACCTGGGGCGAGAATATGAAGACCCAGGCGGTAACAAAAACGACCCAGCTTATAGCAAATGTTGTTAGCTTCATGCAGCAGTTACCGGGCAAAATCTGGAACGCTATTATAAGCGCGGTACAGAATGTAGCGACCTGGGGCGAACAAATGAGAAGCCGAGCGGTAACGGCAGCAACAAACTTACTGAATCAGACAATTACTACATTGTCGCAAATGCCGGGTAAGGTCTGGAACGCTATTGTAGGCGCTGTACAGCAAGTCGTAAACTGGGGAACACAGTTAGCGGCAAAAGGAACGGAAGCAGCTAAGGGGCTGTATAACGCTGTGGTAAACGGTGTAAGAAGCTTGCCTAGCAAAATGGCGGAGATAGGAAGTAATATTGTTTCGGGAATATGGAACGGAATAAGCAGCGGTTGGGACTGGCTGACCGGAAAGGTTAAGAGCCTGGCAAAAAGCTTATTAGACGGAGCAAAGGACGCTTTAGGTATTCATTCGCCGTCAAGACTATTTAGGGATTTAGTAGGTAAGATGATACCGCAAGGTATCGGGGTAGGTATTACGGCAGAAATGCCAACGCTACAGAGTGACTTGAAAGAAGAATTACAGGGCATGACAACTAAGGTAGCGGCAGAGGTTAACCCGGTAACGGCGGTAAAGAATACGGCTAAAATTTCTACTATCGGCGGAGAGGTAAGCACAAAGCAAATTGCAAAGGATAGGGATATTACAGTTATTGTATATACCACAAATACAACGACCTTAGACAAAAAAGTAATTGCTAAGGAAGTGAAGAAAGAAGTAGTTAAGGGAATCACAAAAGACCAGAACGATAAGGATAAGACGAAAGGGGCGGCATAATGCGGGCAACATTCCACATTTTCTATAATGGCGAATCATGCAAGGACGTAGGGTTAAGCGTAATAAGCCGCCCTACTATCCCTGTACCGGAACGGGAGTACGACACTATTAAGGTGGAAGGACGCGACGGGGAGTTACACAGGGATAAGAAGACGTACAAAGATATAGAAATACCGATAAGCTTTAACTTTGTATCGAAGACACCGGACGTATGGGCGCAGGACTTACGAAAAGTAAAAAAGTGGCTGTACAGTGGGAAAGATAACAGGCTGATACTTAGCGACGACCCGGAGTATTACTATAAAGTCAAAAAGGCGGTAATGAGTGATACGGAAAGAACGGCGAAGCGCAAGGGGAAATTTGAAATTGTTTTCACTTGTGAAAGTTATATGTATCGGGTAGACGGACAGGACGAAAAAGAAATAGGGGAATACCTGTATAACCCCTACATGAAATCACAGCCAGTATATAAGATATACGGCAATGGAGAAATAACCTTAGAAGTAAACGGAAACCAGGTAACGGCAGAAGTGACAGAGCAGCTAAACATAGATACGAAGTTAGAAATATGCTACAACGCAGCGAATGAGATTAGCAACGCGGCACTTACCGGGAAGTACGAAGGGCTTTACTTACAGGAAGGGGATAATAATTTTAAATACACAGAGGGCTTTAAGGTGGTGTTAGTCCCTAACTGGCGGGAATTATGATAGAGGTATATAAAAGCACTAATACAAATTACCAAAAGAACGGAGATATAACGCTTACGCCCTTAGAATGTATCTTTGAATGGGGGTTAGACGGAATCTGCCAGATAGAACTAACCCACGAATACGACGACCTGGGGCGCTGGGAATACCTGGTTAATGATAATGTTATAGCAGCACCTACGCCGTATTCAGATAAACAGCTATTCAGAATCTACAAAAGAGAAAAGAGCGACGACGAAGTAACAGTATACGCAAGGCATATATACTACGACAACTTAGGAAACTACCTGGTTGATGTACGCCCAACAAACAAAAACGGACAACAGGCGCTTGATATTATATTTAGCGGGACGAAGTTTACGCCCCACAGTGATATAACGACAGCGAATACGGCTTATTATGTACGGAAGAACATAGTAGAAGCAATAGCTGGCGACGACGAAAACAGCTTTATAAACCGCTGGGGCGGGGAACGGCTGTACGATAATTACGACGTATATATTATGCGACAGATTGGAAGCGACAAAGGCGTAAGGGCAGAGTTCGGGCATAATCTGGAAGCGATAGAAGAAAGCGTAAGCGACGAAGACGTAGTAACAAGAATTATTCCAGTAGCTTATAACGGGTATGTCCTGGAAGGGGCGGAACCGTGGGTAGACAGCCCAAAAATAGGAAGCTATGCAGAGGTAAAAGGCGCTGTAATAAACTTTGACGATATTAAGCTACAGGAAGATTGTAGCGAAGGGGAAACGGGCTACGCTAATTTAACAGCATTAAGGGCAGCGCTTGTAAAAGCCTGTAACGAGGAATATAAAAAAGGAATCGACGACCCTACGGTTAATTACACAGTTAATATGGTGGAATTGGCAAATACGGTAGAGTATGCGGAGTATAAGCAACTGGAAAGCGTAGAAGTAGGCGATACGATAACCTGTAGACACAAAGGGATAAAGATAGAGGTAAAAGCGCGCTGTATCCGTATCAAATGGAATTGTATAACAAAAGAAAACGAGGAAGTAGAGTTAGGGAACTTCTTAGAAAACTATTTTGATAAGACAAGCAGCAGCATACAGCGGGCGACAGCTTCTATAGAAGGGGCAAATAGCCAGGCTTTAGCAGCGAAGGAAGTAGCGGAAAAGGCAGCGAAAGAAGCAGCCAGCGCACAGACAGCAGCGGAAACAGCCCAGGGAAAAGCAGAGACGGCAGCCGGGACAGCCAGTACGAAGGCACAGGAAGCCCAGGCAGCGGCGGAAGCGGCAAGTAACCAGGTATCTTTAGCGGCAGCCCAGGCGACAGCGGCTAAGGAATACGCGGCGGAAGCAGAAGCGGCAAAGACCGGAAGCGAAAAGGAAAAGACAGCAGCCGGAGAATATGCAGCCCAAGCAGAAAGCAAGGCGAAGGAAGCCCAAGGAGCAGCCGGAGTAGCAACAACACAGGCAACAGCAGCGGGAGAACATGCAGACGCGGCAGCTAAAGAAGCACAGGCAGCAGCCAACGCCAAGACGGCAGCAGAAACAGCCCAGGGGAAAGCAGAAACAGCAGCGGGGACAGCCAGCCAGGAAGCCCAGGTAGCTACCGCAGCAAAGACAGCAGCCGCCACAGCCCAGGGAAAGGCAGAGACGGCAGCCAGTACTGCAACAAAACAGGCACAGGCAGCAGCCAGCGCAAAGACGGCAGCAGAAAGCGCCCGGGGAAAAGCGGAAGCGGCAGCGGGGACGACAGCCCAGGAAGCCCAGGCAGCCACCACAGCCCGAACGGCGGCAGAAACAGCCCAGGGAAAAGCCGAGACAGCCAGGGGAGCGGCAGAGAACGCTAAGGCAGCAGCCGCCACAGCCCAAGGAAAAGCAGAGACGGCAGCCGGGACGGCGGCAAAACAGGCACAGGCAGCCACCACAGCCCAGACGGCGGCGGAAACAGCCCAGGGAAAAGCAGAGACGGCAGCCGGGACAGCCAGTACGAAGGCACAGGAAGCCCAGACAGCGGCGGAAACGGCAGCAGCCGGGGGCGAAAATGCACAACACTATTACGAATTAACTAAGGAACTATACGACAATGCAAGCATACAGGCGGGACAAAGTAGCGAAGCCTGGTTAGACTTGTCTTATGTAAATAATTGCTATTTGAGCGAGTAAGGACGGTGCAAAGTGGTAGTAGGAAGGCTAGTATTTGACTTCGCCCGTCACAGCGTAGAAAAGACTATAAGGGTTAAACAGTTTGATAGTGAAACGCGAAACCTGTTAGTAGTGCTGCTGAATGACGGCGAACCTTACGAAATGCCGGAAGGGGCAATAGTAAGGATTGAGTGTAGGAAGTCTGACGGGGAAGAAATCTTAAACGATTGTACTTACGTCGAAAATCTGATAACAGCAGAGATTACCGAACAAATGACAGCCGCCGCCGGATATGCAGAGTGCGCTATAAGCGTCTACGAAAAGGAAAGCTATATAGCTTCCTGGACTTTTAATATAAAGGTAGATACGGCGGTAATTGTAGGCGATAAGATAGCCAGTACGATAGAGTACAAGGCAATCATAAACGCATTACAAGAAGTGGAAAAATCAAAAGATACCGTAGAAGAAGCGACTATTTTAGCTGCTACAGCTATGAAAACGGCAAACGATACTATAGGAATCGCGAACCAGGTTAAGGAAGAAGCGACGGCAGCGGCAGCAGCCAGCCAGGAAGCCGTAAAGGTAGCGACGGCAGCAGCAGAACAGGCGCAGAATTACAAAGGACTAATAGAGGACATTTATAACAATATTGATAAGCTTAACGATTTTGCGGAAGAAGCGTGGTTAGATAAATCATACTTAGGAAGCGGGTACTTAAGCGAAACAACGGAATAAGGAAGGCGGGAGATTATGCGGAATATGCCTAAAGTAATCGGAACGGGGAAAGACATTTATAACCTGTTAGGAATGGTACAGGCTGGCACACTGGAAGCAGCAGAGTTAAGGGAAGTGATTAACGGAATCGAAGAAGAAAAGTATATCTTTGTTCCGGTAGTCGAAATTTCAGAGGACAAAAGATACATTACTACTAACTATCTGGCAGAAGCGGAAAAGGGCGCTAAGGTATTGTGTGAAGGCAAGGAATACACAATTAAAAGTGTAGAGCATGTAGCGGTTGAGCAGCAGAGCCGGGGAGAAGACACGGGAGAAGCAAAAGAGGAAAAGAAGACGGTAATAGGAGTTAACGCCGACCTGGAAACAACAGCAGAAAAAGTAGGGGTAGAAAGCCCGGTAAATATCTTAGACACTTTGGGAATTACCCAGGGAGAATTAGACAGTATCAAAGGAGTGTTAGCAAGATATGAGTAGATTTTTAAGTAATGATTTTATTAACAAAGACCCGCGGGCAAAACTTACGGTTGCGAAAATGGCAAATATTGGCGACCTGGTAACACCTTCGGCGGAATATTTAACCGCTTCCGGGCTTACGTCACTTACGGTAACGGCTGGGTGTGTGGTTACGGTCGGAAGTACAGGAGTATTCAAAACGGACGCTACAGTACTTAGTACCGGAAACCTGGACGCTGGTAGTGCGTTTGTGGTGGGAAAAGATTACTATGTTTATATTTGTGACCCTGGCAGCGAAGACCTGGACGAAGTATACAAAATCAGCCTTAACAGTACATACCCGGACGGCTACAATGCAGAGACAAGCCGTAAAATCGGCGGCTTCCATTATGGAAGGGTAAGACAGGTAAGCAGTAAGCTTATTCCTATCAATACTGCCGGAGCGGAGAAAGGCAGCGGCTGGGAATCTAATGTAGCGTCCGGTATCGTTCCGCGTTCCGTATGGACGTTGAAGCACCGCCCAAAATGCAGCCCGGAAGGCATGGTATACGCTGGCGGCGGCTTGTGGGTGGATATTTACTTAGCGTCCAGCAATGGAGTAGGCGGCGTGAAATCAGCGTACAATACAACACCGCTTACAGGAACGGAAGGACATAACAGCTATGACTTTATCGACCTGGGCTTAAAATCCGGTAAGCGCTTGTTGTCTTATTCGGAATGGCAGCAAGCAGCATACGGCAGCCCACAGGGAGCGGACGGCAATAATACGAACGCTTGGGCGGCTACAACGAATACCGCTAGAACCACGACGGGTAAAGTAGTTAATGCTGTATCTGCTATCGGTTGCGTAGATTGCGTAGGTAATGTGTGGGAATGGCTGGACGAATTAAGCTACAGATACGACGGTACACAGTCCTGGAGCTGGAAGGACGTATTAGGCACTGGAAACGGACAGGCATACACAGAAGGAACTTACGGACTTGTTCGCCTTCTCGCGGGCGGCGACTGGTACTACGGCGTTAACGATGGCTGCCGCGCTGTCAGCTGCGCCAATTGCCCTTGGAATGTCTACGCTAGCATTGGCGCGCGCTTCGGCTGTGACAGTCTGTAATCTGTTTTGTGCGGGCGGAAGCCCGCACACGCGGTAAAAATTTAAGGTAAATTTCCAGGATATAGGAAACAATGAGGAACGGCGACACAAAACAAAATAGCTGTGATATAATCGCGAATCAGAGGAAGGGCGATTATATGAAAAGCAATTTAGAGATACAAGAAAAGCTGTATGATTTTATAAAGTACATATACCCGGTGCTAAGACAATATCCGAAAAGTGAAAAGTTTTCGCTACAGAAAGATACTAAAAATTGTATCATGGATATTTTACGGTACATCATTAGAGCCGGGAAAAGCACGACGAAGAAAAAGCTTTTATACGACGCGGACGTAGAATTAGTGATTTTACGGTATTATATCAGAATTGCCTACGACCAGGAGTACATAAGCGGGCATACATACGGAGTAGCCGCGAAAAAGCTAACAGAAATAGGAAAAATGTTAGGCGGCTTCATTAAATCAGTACAAAATTAGGAATATGGGCTATACGTTGCTTCGCCTTCTCGCGGGCGGCAACTGGAACAACGGCGTTAACGATGGCTGCCGCGCTGTCAACTGCAACAATTACCCTTGGAATGTCAACGCTAACATTGGCGCGCGCTTCGGCTGTGACTTATGAACTTTTCAGACTTAGCAAGCTACGGCTTACTAGCAAGGACTATTTACATATAGTCAGAACGTATAGCCCGTCCTGGGACTACCAGGCAAACATAAAAAAGGACGCTTCCGGTTAGTAGTGAGAGCGAAGGGCGGAAGCGGAAACGGCAGAAGATGAAAAGAAGTAACATAGGAATAAAGGATATAGCGACCTTTGAAAATGCAGAAGACGCATACAGAAAGGCGCGAAAGTGCAAAAGATACCGGGAAGAAGTGTTAAGGTTCACGGATAACCTGGAAGAAGAATTATACGACCTGGTGGCAGACCTGGAAGCCGGAACATACCGACAAGGGGAAGCCTGGCGCTTTGTAGTGTATGAACCGAAGAAGCGGGACATATACGCGCTACCATTTAGGGACAGAGTAGCACAGCACATGATAAACAATAAAATAGAACCGATTGTAGAAAGACGGTTTTATTATCATAGCTACGCCTGTAGAACGGGTAAGGGTATGCACAAAGCGGCAGATTACGCCCAGGAGTGCATAAGAAACCTATCTTTTGAAGGAAAACAGGTTTATATATTAAAAGCGGATATACACAAATATTTCAATAGTGTAGACCACGAAGTATTAAAGCAAATATTAAGCGGGATTTTCAAAGACAAAGACCTATTGAATCTGCTTTACTACATTATCGACAGCTACGGGGAAGACGGGCGCGGGCTTCCAGTGGGAAACTTATTAAGCCAGCTTTTCGCAAACCTGGTATTAAATGAATTAGATAACTTCGTAAAACATGAATTGAAGGAAGATAAGTATATACGCTACATGGATGATTTTGCAATAGTTAGCAATAGCCGGGAACACCTGGTAGAAGTGTTACAAAAGATAGACGCATTTTTAGGCGAGCGGCTTAAGCTTACCTTAAATCCGAAAACGCAGATAATCAACGCTAAGAATGGCTTTGATTTTTGCGGGTATCGTATTTACAAAGATTACCGGAAGATAAGGAAGCGTAGCCCTAAACATATTAGGGCAACTATCAAAGCCTACAGAAGCGGAAAAATAACAAAAGAAAAATTGCTTATGAAATATGCAAGCTGGGAAGGACACGCGAAACACGCGGACACTTACAGGCTACGCATGAAGATTAAAGGGCAAATAGAAGCAGAAATTAAGAAAAAGGAGTTAATAGGCAATGGCAGTATTACGCCGGATAATTAACAGAATCAGAAGCCAGAGGGAAGAAGGCGAAGTACAGGCTACGAACGTAGCGCGTTACGACCTGGACGTAGTAGAGGTACAGAGCAGCATAATAGCAGACCTGGCAGAAGTAAATAGGCTGCTGCTGGAAGAATTAGAGAACTATAGGAGCATGGAAGACGAAGACAAGCAGTTACTAATGATGATAGAAGACATAAAAGAAGGTCGCGAAGACCTGGAACGGATGTTAGAGCCGTAGGAAGGAGTTAGTAAGGCTTGAGTAGTGAATTTTGGATAGGTTTACTTATTCAGTTAGTTGTGTACGGGGTGTCTATCGGCGCGATATGCGGGACGATTAAGACCAGACTTAATTATATCGAAGCAAAATTAGACAAACACAACAACGTAGTAGAAAGGGTGTACAAATTAGAAAAAGACCAGGCGGTACTTGATGAAAAACAGGAAGTAGCAAACCATAGAATTAAAGACCTGGAAGGTTTAAGCGCACAGTGAGAGCAAAGAAGCGGGAATTTAAGAAAAAGGTAGTTTTAAGCACTGGTTCAATATTTGTATGCACTTGCATAGTAGCCCTTATATTTTCATGGAACGAAAAGCCTACAGAAGTATTTACTTACATAATTCCGACAGCCGGGGGCGTGTTCGGCGCTGCTGTAATATGGTATCTGAAAGCGGTACAGCTTGAAAATGGTATAAAAATACAGCTAGGTATGATAAAAAAACTTATCGACCTGGGCGAAGAAAATCCGGCGGAAGAAATCAAAGAAAGAACCATACAAAAGATGAAGGATAAAACAGAAGCACTTATAGACGAAGCGTTAGAGCCAACGGAAATACAGAACTTTTAGAGGTGCGAAGTATGGAGATTTTGAAATTGATTCTTGAAAACTGGTTAATTTTCGTAATTGTGGTTGTTTTACTGGGGCTTACCGTATATGCGGTATTGCGTTTTTTGAAACTCACACCACAGCAGCAGTTAGATAAAATTAGAATCGCGCTGCTGTACATGGTTACGGAAGCGGAAAAGGAGTTAAAGAGAAAGACCGGACAGGTAAAAAGGGCTATGGTATGGGACTGGCTTGTAGAAAGATTCCCGATTATTACCATGTTTATTACGGAAGAAAAATACGACGAACTGTTAGACGAAGCATTAGAGAAGTTTAAGAAAATGCTGGAATCAAACAGCAGCTTATACGACTATGTGTATAATACGGTTACGGTTTCGGATGAAGATACAGAAGACGACATTTTAAGAAAAATCACAGAGGGAGCATAAGAAACATGAAGATTTTACTTATTAGCGGACACGGAGCGGGCGACCCTGGCGCTGTATCACAGTTCGGAAAAGAAGCAGACGAGACTATTTACATGGTCAAGGAAATTAAGAAGACTTTGAGCGCATACGCCCAGGTGGATTTATACCCGACGGAAAGAAACGCATACAAAGACGCAAAAGCCGGAAAACTGGCGGTTGACTTCGGAAACTATGGTTATGTACTGGAAGTCCATTTTAATTCCGGGGCAGCAGACCTTAAAGGAAACGGACGGACGACAGGTACGGAAATCTACGTTACTACAGCGGAAAAGACCGTAGGGGTAGAAACGAAGATTGTACAGAGTATCGCAGCCCTGGGCTTTAAGAACCGCGGAGTTAAGAGAACGAATTTTACAGTAATCTACAGAGCGAAGGCAGCGGGCGTATCTTCCGCGCTGCTGGAAGTGTGCTTTATCGACGATAAGGACGATATGAGCGCATACGCAGCTAAAAAGACACAGATTGCAGCAGCCGTAGCTAATGCAATCGCTGTACAGTTCGGGTTAAAGAAAGGCAGCCAGGAAGCGGGAAGCAGCCAGGCAACAGCCCCGGCAACACAGGAAATTAAAGCCGGAAGCATTGTTACGATTAAGAGCGGTGCGGTATATGGCGGCTTGTCTTCAACCAGAGGAAAAGCAGTCCCGGCGGCACAGTTAGGCGGCAAAAGACACACGGTAGACAAGGTACAGACAAATAAAGGAGTACAGGAAGCAAAGCTTAAGGGAATCAACAGTTGGGTAGCTGTAGCAAGCTTGACGGCTGTATAAGGGGGCTTCGATATGAATACAGAACAGAAAAACTTTATTAAAACAGTGGGCGCGCTTGCGTCCGCTGATATGAAGAAAAGCGGAGTGCTGGCAAGTTTGACAATCGCCCAGGCTATCACGGAAACGGGCTGGGGAACGTCCGGGCTTGCCGCAGAGGGTAAAGCCCTTTTCGGAATTAAGGCTACAAAGTCCTGGAAGGGTAAAGTATATTGCAAAGATACAAAAGAGTGCTACGACGGGGTAAATCTGGTAGCCGTGAAAAGCGTAGCTTTCCGCGCTTATGATAGCTGGGAAGAATCCGTTACAGACCATAGCGCATTTTTGAAGGCAAATAAGCGCTATAGAGAAGTAATCGGAGAAACAGACTATAAGAAGGCTTGCAACGCTATTAAGGCTGCTGGATATGCGACAGACCCGGAATATGCAAACAAACTTATTGAGATTATCGAGCAGTATAAGCTTACAGAGTTTGACGGCAAGACAGAGAGCCAGGAGAACCAAGGAGCGGGAGCAGCCGGGGCGGATGCCGAAAAGTACTACAGGGTACAGGCTGGGGCTTACAGAAGAAAAGAAGGCGCTAACCTTATGGCGGAGCAGATTAAGAAGACCGGACATACGGACGTATTCGTAAGGCTACTTAATGGGCTTTACAAAGTACAGGTAGGCGCTTATACTAAAAAGGAAAATGCGGAAGCCACGGTAAAGAGACTAAAGGCGGCTGGTATCGTCTGCTTCATTACACACGCTTAAGCGGCACAAATAAGTAGAAAGTGTCAATAGTAACAGGCTGGTAACTAACAAAACGACTTAGAAAGCCAGTAAAATAAGGGGCTACAGTTTCCGTAGAGGAAGCAGCTCAGGCTGGTAAATTCTAAGGAATGGATTAAAATCAAGCTTTGTGGTATGCTTGAAAGTAGTATGAAAAATAGAACTATTTGACTATTGCTTGATAGCATACATTTGACAACTGTTAGATGAAAAAAGAGGATAAATATCAAATCTCATTTAGTTGAGTGACAGATATTCATCCTCTTTTTTGCTACATTTTTTCGGTTTTTTCGTAACCTTCCGCCATTTAATTCTTCAGGCATTCGATACCCACGGAATAAAAGTTAGGAATCCTTTCCAGTGAATGTAGAGGATTCCTAACTTTTATTCCGGTCCGGGTAACCGTCGTCTGATGTATTAAATCTCCAATTATTTATTCAAATTCTTATTCGCCGTAGAAAGCATCAACTTCAGTCGATTCAACTGGTTAACTTCACTTGCACCCGGATCGAAATCGATTGCTACGATATTAGATTCCGGATAGCGTCTGCGAAGTTCTTTGATAACTCCCTTACCTACGACATGGTTCGGCAGGCAGGCGAATGGCTGTGTACACACGATATTTGGTGCACCACTGTGGATCAGCTCTAACATTTCTCCTGTAAGGAACCATCCCTCACCAGTCTGGTTACCAAGAGATACGATGTCCGAAGCCATCTTTCCAAGATCCTGGATCTTAGCAGGTGGTGTGAAGTGCTTGCTGGCCGCAAATGCTTTGGTTGCCGGAGCACGGAACCATTCCAGAGCTTTGATACCAAGATTAGCTGTTGTGGCTTTTTTCTTTTCGAATCCAAGCTTTTCCACCTTGAAGTTCTGGTTGTAGAAGCAGTAGAGCAGGAAGTCTAGAAGATCCGGAACAACTGCCTCGGCTCCTTCGCTTTCCAGAAGATCTACCAGGTAGTTGTTGGCTGCCGGAAGGAATTTGACAAGGATTTCTCCAACGACACCAACACGAGGTTTCTTTATATCAAGTAATTCGATGTTATTGTCAAAGTCTTCAATGATCTCACGGCAGAGACGTTTGAATTTACGTCTGCTCGGGTAGCCGTTTGATACAAAGTCTTGGCATACCTTTACCCATTTTCTGTGCATTGCATTGACAGAGCCTGGAACAGCCTCATATGGACGCAGACGGTATACACACTTCATGAAGATGTCACCAAATACTGCACCATAGATACCTCGTAAGATCAGGTTCGGAGTCAGTTTGAATCCTGGATTATCCTCCAGACCACTTAAGTTGATGGAGATGACCGGAATGTATCCGTAACCGGCCTTCTTAAGGGCACGGCGGATGAATCCGATGTAGTTGGAAGCACGGCATCCACCACCGGTCTGACTGATGATCACGGCAATCTTGTGTGTGTCATATTTACCGGAAAGGATAGCTTCCATGATCTGGCCGACTACCATCAGTGACGGATAGCAGGCATCGTTATTTACATATTTCAGTCCTACGTCAACGGCCTGTTTGTTGTCGTTCGGCAGAACCTGAAGGTTATATCCGGATGCATTAAATGCAGGCTCCAGAAGCTCGAAATGGATCGGAGACATCTGCGGGCAGAGAATCGTGTAATTCTTACGCATCTCTTTGGTAAATGCAACCTTTTTGATTGCGGAGGATTTGATCTCACGTTTATCCCCGCGCTTTTCTCGGACTCGGATCGCAGCAAGCAGTGATCTTACACGGATTCTTGCGGCACCTAAGTTGTTAACCTCGTCGATCTTAAGAGAGGTGTAGATTTTGTCAGAATCGTTCAGGATGGATGCAACCTGATCGGTTGTAACAGCATCCAGACCACATCCGAAAGAGTTTAACTGGATCAGATCCAGATTATCTACAGTCTTTACATAGTTTGCAGCAGCATACAGACGGGAATGATACATCCACTGATCCATAACATTTAATGGATGCTCTGCAGGATTTAAGTGGGAGATCGAATCTTCCGTCAGAACTGCAATATTATAAGAGTTGATCAGTTCCGGGATACCATGGTTTACTTCCGGGTCGATGTGGTACGGACGTCCTGCGAGAACGATACCACGGTTGCTGGTTTCATTTAAGAATTTGATCGTCTCTTCACCTTTTTTCTGCATATCTTTTCTGCATGCAGCGAGTTCTTCCCATGCAGTATGAGTTGCTTTTTTGATCTCATCTGCCGGGATGTGGAACTTCTCGGATAATTCTTCAACCAGTCGGTAAGAAATCGTATCTTCACTGGCAAATGAGATGAACGGATGAAGGAAATCAACCTCTCCGTGTACGATCGCATCAATGTTGTTCTTGATATTTTCCGGGTAGGAAGTTACGATCGGGCAGTTGTAATGATTGTTGGCTTCGGCAAATTCATTCCTTTCATATGGAATACTAGGATAGAAGATCGTCTTAATGCCATTGTTGATCAGCCATTGTACATGTCCGTGTGCCAGCTTCGCCGGATAACACTCGGATTCACTCGGGATGGAATCAATTCCCAGTTCGTATACCTTGCGGTTGGATACAGGAGAAAGGACAACCCGGAATCCCAGTTTATTAAAGAATGTGAACCAGAACGGATAATTCTCGTACATGTTCAGTACACGAGGGATACCAATGAGTCCGCGAGGAGCATTTTCCTCTGCCAATGGTTCATAATCAAAATATCGTTTTAATTTATATTCAAATAAGTTCGGAAGCTTGTTTGTTGTTTTCTGTTTTCCAAGACCACGCTCACAACGGTTACCTGTGATGAACTTACGTCCGCCGCTGAAATGATTGATCGTCAGACGGCAGTTATTCGTACATCCCTTACATTTGGTCATGGTAGTAGAATATTCCATGGCTTCAATGTCTTCAATGGAAAGCATGGTTGTGCCTTCGCAGTCAACGTAACGCTCACGTGCGATCAGTGCAGCACCGAATGCGCCCATGATACCGGCGATGTCCGGACGAATTGCTTCGCAGTTGGCGATCTTTTCAAAGCTTCGCAGTACGGCGTTGTTGTAGAAGGTTCCTCCCTGAACAACGATGTGTTTACCGAGTTCAGATGCATCGGATACCTTGATAACCTTAAATAATGCGTTCTTGATTACAGAATAAGCAAGACCAGCCGAAATATCAGCAACCTCCGCACCCTCTTTCTGAGCCTGCTTTACTTTTGAATTCATGAAAACAGTACAACGGGTACCAAGGTCAATCGGATTCTTGGCAAATAATGCTTCGTGAGCAAAGTCTTCGACGGTATAATTCAGTGATTTTGCAAATGTTTCAATAAAAGAACCGCATCCGGATGAACACGCTTCGTTTAACTGCACGCTGTCAACAGTCTGATTCTTGATCTTGATACATTTCATATCCTGGCCGCCGATGTCGAGGATACAGTCTACGTCTGGCTCAAAGAAAGAAGCGGCGTAGTAGTGAGAGACGGTCTCGACCTCTCCTTCGTCCAACAAGAGAGCGGCCTTGATCAGCGCCTCGCCATATCCGGTAGAGCAGGAGTGGACAATTTCCACGCCTTCCGGCAGTTTGCTGTAAATGTCTTTAATTGCAGAAATCGTTGTACCAAGCGGATCTCCATCGTTATTATGATAGAAAGAATATAATAAAGTACCGTCTTCGCCGACCAGGGCTGCCTTGGTTGTTGTAGAACCTGCATCGATACCGAGGAATGCTTTTCCCTGATAAGTTGCAAGATCTTTGACTGGCACCTGATGTTTTGCGTGACGTTCCTCAAATTCCTTAAAATCTGCTTCCGTTGCAAACAGCGGCTCCATACGGTCTACTTCGAATTCCATCTTGATTTTTCCTTCCAGACGGCACTGCATATCGATGAGTGCCACGTCCAGATCTTTCTTGGAATTCAGAGCAGATCCGACTGCTGCAAACAGATGGGAATGTGTCGGGGCGATGATGTGTTCATCGTCCAGTTTCAGTGTGCGGATAAATGCTTCGCGCAGCTCAGAGAGAAAGTGAAGCGGTCCTCCGAGGAATGCGACGTGTCCGCGAATCGGTTTACCACAAGCCAGTCCGCTGATCGTCTGGTTGACAACTGCCTGGAATATAGAAGCAGCAAGGTCTTCTTTGGCAGCACCGTCGTTGATCAGAGGCTGGATATCTGTCTTGGCAAATACACCACATCGTGCGGCAATGGTATAGAGAGCTTTATAATTTTTCGCATATTCATTCAGTCCGGAGGCATCAGTCTGTAAAAGAGAAGCCATCTGGTCGATGAAGGATCCTGTACCACCGGCACAGACGCCGTTCATACGCTGCTCTACATTACCACCTTCAAAGTAGATGATCTTGGCATCTTCCCCGCCAAGCTCGATAGCAACGTCTGTCTGAGGTGCATAGTCCTGAAGAGCAGTTGATACGGCGATAACTTCCTGTACGAATGGTACTCCAAGGTGTTTCGCAAGTGTCAGTCCGCCGGAACCGGTGATGACCGGTGATGCATGGACAGGACCTAATTTATGTATCGCTCTTCCTAACAGATCGGAAAGAGTTTCCTGGATGTTAGCGAAATGCCTCTCATAATCAGAAAATACCACTTCATTATTCTCATCTAATATGGCAATCTTTACGGTCGTAGAACCGATGTCGATACCAAGTGTGTATAATTCCTTTTGATTCATATTATGTAACTCCTTATCATATTAAAATATATGTCTTTCTTCTTATTAAATGCATTTTGCTTAATTGTGACCTGTAACATTATACGACAAAAGTGGCCAAAAGACAATTAACAAATGTTGAAGATATGTTAAAAAGAGATGAACTTTACTTGGCATAATTGACAAATATCTCTCAGGAAGGTAGAATATCTACAGTGTGAGAATAAACATAAAGGAGCAGTTATATGAACAATTGGTTAGACAAACTTGAACGGAAATTTAGCAGATATGCGATTCCAAATCTCATGACTTATATTATAATATTATATGCAGCCGGATTTGTGCTGAATCTGATCAATCCGACGTTCTATAGCCAGTTCCTGAGCCTGGATGCCGGTAAGATTCTTCAGGGGCAGATATGGAGAATCGTTACGTTTATTATCCAGCCTCCATCTGACAGCCTGATTTTTATTGTATTCGTACTGTATCTCTATTATATGATAGGGAAGCAGTTAGAGGCAGCGTGGGGGGCTTTTCGTTTTAATCTGTATTTCTTTTCGGGAATGCTCTTTATTGTAATAGGAGCCATACTGGCATATTTACTGACAGGCGCTGTGTTACCGATGGATACATGGTATCTGAATCTGTCGCTATTCTTTGCATTTGCGGCACTCTACCCGGATATCCAGCTGTTATTGTTCTTTGTCATACCGATCAAGATCAAATGGCTGGCGATGCTGGATGGTCTGTATTTTGTGTATGCGATCGTACAGGCTTTTCTTCCGGCCTACGGCGGAGGTGACTATGGCATATATTATAAGGCGAATGCACTTGCTGCGTTCATCTCGATCCTGAACTTTATCATTTTTTTCTTAAGTTCACGGAATATGAAGCCGTATTCACCGGGCCAGATGAAGAGAAAGAATGATTTCAAGCGCAAGATGAGACAGGCAGAAAGACCGGTGAATGTCTATGCAAATGGAGCAAAACACAGATGTGCAGTCTGCGGAAGAACAGAAATGGATGATCCGAATCTGGAATTCCGGTATTGCTCAAAATGTAATGGCAATTATGAATATTGCCAGGATCATTTGTTCACACATACACATGTTAAATAACTAAGAGAGGAATAGGGAAAATATGAAAAAAACAAAGATTATCTGTACAATGGGACCAAATACCAACGATGAATCTCTGATGAGAAAGTTAGTCCAGAATGGAATGGATATCGCAAGATTTAACTTCTCTCATGGTGATCATGAGGAGCAAAAAGGTCGTATGGATATGTTAAAGAAGATCCGCGAGGAAGAGAACAAACCAATCGCGATCCTTTTGGATACAAAAGGACCTGAGATTCGTACAGGTGTATTAAAAGACGGAAAGAAAGTACAGCTTGAAGCAGGCGAGACATTTACCCTGACAACAGATGAGATCGTAGGAGACAATAAGATCGTATCTATTACATATAAAGGTCTGGTAGAAGATGTCAAAGCCGGAAGCACAATCCTGATCGATGACGGTCTGATCGAGCTGAAGGTAAAAGATAAAAAGGGCAATAACATCAACTGTGAAGTTGTCAATGGCGGTGAACTTGGAGAGAAGAAGGGTGTTAACGTACCGAACGTAGCAATCCGTCTTCCGGCTATCACAGACAAAGATCGTGACGATCTGAAATTCGGTGTAGAACAGGGCGTAGACTTTATCGCTGCTTCTTTCGTAAGAAATGCAGAATGTATCCTGGAGATCAAATCATTCTTAAGAGAATGTAAAGCTCCATATATTCCGGTTATTGCTAAGATTGAAAACTTTGAGGCAATCAAGAACATCGATGAGATCATTCGCTGTGCAGACGGAATCATGGTAGCCAGAGGTGATCTTGGTGTTGAGATTCCTGCCGAAGAAGTTCCATACCTTCAGAAAACAATTATCCAGAAATGTAACGATAACTTCAAACCGGTTATCACGGCTACACAGATGCTGGATTCAATGATGCGTAACCCACGTCCAACAAGAGCAGAGGTTACAGACGTTGCCAATGCGGTATACGACGGAACAGATGCAGTGATGCTTTCCGGAGAGACCGCACAGGGTAAATATCCATTAGAAGCATTGCAGATGATGGTTCACATTGTTGAGAATACAGAGGAACACCTGGACTATGATATGATCCTCAGAAAAGCTGGAGAACACAGACTTAAGAGCGCATCCAGCGCACTTGCACATGCGACGGTAACAACAGCAAATAACCTTCGTGCAAAATGTATCGTAACACCTACTGTATCCGGTGCTACAGCAAGAGTTGTATCTAAGTTCAAACCAAAGACAGGTATTATCGGTATCAGCCCAGATGAAGCAACGCTGAGAAGAATGCAGATCAACTGGGGTGTCAGACCACTGAAATCAGTTGCAGTATACACAACAGAAGATATCTGTGATAATGCGATCGATCTGATCTGTGCAAAACAGCTTGCAGAAGCAGGAGATATGGTTGTGTTAACACTTGGAATTCCATCTACGAATGTATCTGAGAACAGAACCGTAAGCAATATGATGAGAATCGCTATGGTAGATGACAGAAAATAGAAGATTATAAATGAGCATGGCAATACAGAGAACTTGTCACCGGCAACTTCTCTTGCATACTTTGGTATAGAAAAACAGAAAGCAAAGGGGCTTGAAATATTCGGGTCTGAAGCTTTCTGTTTTTTTGATTGTTTTCCAGTTGTTTTTGAGAAAGATTCTCCTTGACATACAGAGAAAATTCACTTATAGTGTTCCTGTAGAGAACTACTAATGAACCCAGAGGTGAATGATTAAGATGGAACAGACATCATTTACAGAGCGCCTGATGGAATTCGGACTTACAAGACAGGAGGCAAGCATTTATCAGTGCCTGCTGACAGAGGGAAAGGTAACAGGGTATGAGGTTGCAAAACAGACAGGAATATCCAGGTCTAATGCATATAATTCTCTGGCAAGTATGACAGAGAAAGGTGCGGCATATCTTGTGGAAGAGGCAAGTACCAGGAAGTATGTGCCTGTCCCGCTCAACGAGTTTTGCAAGAATCGTGTCCGCAAGCTGGAAGAATCCGCAAGATGGCTGCAGGAACATATGCCATCGGAAAAAGCATACGCAGAAGGATATATTACGATCGAAGGCGCAGAGAATATACTGAATAAGATAAAAAATCTGTTATCGCAGGTAGATCAGAGAGTTTATATCAGCTGTACAAGAAATTATCTGTTACTTCTGATCCGGGAACTGGATGCACTGATGGAAGCGAGAAAAAAGGTTGTGATCATTACGGATCAGCCGGCAACTTTCCACAATGCAAAAGTATATCTCGGAGAGAGCAGAGGAATGCAGGTCGGAGTCATTGCTGACTCCAAATATGTACTGACAGGTGAATACGGAGAAGGAAGCATGAATACGTGTCTTTATTCCGGACAAAAAAACTTTGTGGAATTATACAAGACAGCACTTGCGAATGAGATAAAATTATTATCGATACGAGAGGAGAACAGAGATTGATGAAAAAAGAACCATTTGTAACAAAAGCACAGTTGGATGAGATAATCAAAACATATCCGACACCATTTCATTTATATGATGAAAAAGGAATGCGTGAGAATATGAAAGCCTTAAAAGAAGCGTTTTCATGGAATAAGGGATACAGAGAATATTTTGCAGTAAAGGCAACACCGAATCCATTTCTGATCAATATTTTAAGAGAATACGGATGCGGATGTGACTGTTCTTCTTATACAGAACTGATGCTTTCCGATGCGATCGGGGCAACAGGAGAGGATATTATGTTTTCTTCGAATGATACACCTGCAGAAGAATTCGTACTGGCAGATAAGCTGAATGCGATCATCAACCTGGATGATATCACACACATTGATTTTCTTGAAAAAGCAATCGGACATATTCCGGAGACTATCAGCTGTCGTTACAATCCGGGCGGAATGTTCAAGATCAGTAATGATATCATGGATAATCCGGGAGATGCAAAATACGGAATGACAACTGAACAGCTATTTGAAGCTTTCAAAATTCTGAAAGCAAAAGGAGCAAAAGAATTTGGTATCCATGCATTCCTTGCAAGTAATACCGTAACAAATGAATATTATCCGATGCTTGCGAAAGTACTGTTTGAAGTTGCGGTAAAACTTCAGAAGGAAACAGGTGTACACATCAAATTCATCAACCTGTCCGGTGGTGTAGGTATTCCTTACAAACCAGATCAGGAGCCGAATGATATTCGTGCGATCGGTGATGGTGTCCGCCGTGTATACGAAGAAGTACTGGTACCTGCAGGTATGGGAGATGTCGCAATCTATACAGAGATGGGACGTTTCATGATGGGACCTTATGGATGCCTGGTTACAACTGCAATCCACGAGAAACATACACATAAAGAATACATTGGTGTAGATGCATGTGCGGTTAACCTTATGCGTCCGGCAATGTACGGAGCTTACCATCACATTACAGTAATGGGCAAAGAAGATACACCTTGCGATCACAAATATGATGTGACAGGATCTTTGTGTGAGAACAATGATAAATTTGCAATCGATCGTATGCTTCCGAAGATTGATATGGGAGATATACTGGTGATCCATGATACGGGAGCACATGGCTTCTCTATGGGTTACAATTACAATGGAAAATTAAAATCCGCAGAGGTTCTTCTGAAAGAGGATGGATCTACACAGCTGATCAGAAGAGCGGAGACGCCGGCAGATTATTTTGCCACATTTGATTGCTTTGATATTGGGAAAAAGCTGATAAAAGAATAGTTTCCAGTGTGAACAAATCTGGTATAATGATAGTATCTTTCTGATAATGGAAAGATACTATCACTTTTTAGAGGAGGATAAATTTATGAGGAAACGGGGCGTGTTGGCAGCAATGCTGACAGGAGTAATGCTTGTGTTGTGCGGATGTGGAGGCATGACGACAGATGAAGCAAAGGATTATGTAAAATCTGCACTGGATGCCGGTTACAAGGCAGAATTTAAAGAATATGCAGAAATAACAGACTCCACAGAAAAAGAGGCAAAGAAAGAATACGAGACAAATCTTGATAACAGTATGAAGGAAGCCGGATTTGATGAAACAGGTGTTTCAGATGAATTGAAGGCTAATTATCGTAAGCTTTTTGAAAAAATGTTAAAATCTGCCAATTATAAGGTTGGAGAGGTAAAAGAAGCTGGAGATGATGAATTTAAGGTATCCGTAGAAGTTCAGCCATTTACAGCATTTTCCACAGTATCTGAAGAACTTGACAATTGGGTAACAGATACATATTCAAATATCGAATATGTCCCAAGTGATGAAGAACTGAATGAAGCGATCATGAAAAAGATGTATGAACTTATGGATGAAAAAATGAATAATCCGACATACGGTGATAAGACTACTGTAACTGTCAATGTAAAAGTTGATAAAGACGGAGCTTATTATATTCCACAAAAAGATCTTACAGCAGTAGACGATGCACTTTTCCCGGAAGATGCACTTTAAAAAGTAATATACTGCTAAATAATAATTTAATAACACAGGTTTTAGGGATTGACATTCTTAGAACCTGTGTTGTATTATATACGAAAATACTTGAATGACATTCAGTTATTCAGTCTTTAATATCAATAAATGTTCAAAAAAGGCAGATCAGAATTCTTATATGATGTTGCCAGACAATCCATTTATATTTGTAAATATGTAAGAAAGTAATCCGGTAAAATGAACGTTGTTTTTTGAAGGGAGGTAGTGACAGCGGTCGGATTAATATTATAAATGAAAAAAGAAAGTGAGGAAACATATGACAAAGATGCATAGAGGCAAAAAGGCCGCAGCTTCTTTGATGGCAGGAATTTTATTGTGTCAGATGTTTGTTTTTGGTGTGTCAAAGACTTCTGCAGATGCCAGAGAAGTTGCAAAAAAGATGAGTTTTGAAGTTGTTGGAGAAGGAATAGTAACAGTGACAGATACAGCAGAAAGAACGCAGGAGATTACATCCGGAAGTGTGATAGAAGTACCAAAGGGAATGTGTGTGCGCGTACAGGCCGAATCCCCGAAAGAAACGGATATTGCAGTACATGTGTTGGATAAAGACGGAAATTATGAGTTGGAAGATGTATCAGAAGTGCAGGGAAAATGTTTCTGGCGAGACGTCACTGCTATGGAATTGGAGAAGAAAGTTGTAGTTACTTTCGGTAAAGAAGATAAGAAAATAAGAGCAGTAAGAACAGGACAGACACGTGGAAATTATAATAAACCGGAAGCAGGGGATGTGTTTACCGGAAATTGTGTAATCACTGCTGTAGATGGGGGAAATGGACATACCGTACATAGTGTAACGATAGGCGGATTTACCGGAATCCTGGCTGGAGTAACAGCTACTGGTGGCTGTGCGGATCACACAGCTGCGGCTCCGTATGTTGGCCAGGAGTATACATACAGATATACGGTTACCGGAGTTAATAAAGTTACCGGCGAAGTGATGGGGAATCTGTATTGTACCAGTGTTACAGGATCGACGGATGGCGTAACAAAAGACAGTGGCGGAAGACTGATCGGATATCAGAGAATCAGTGGTTCTGCGTTGATCTACAGAAATTACAGCGGCTATGCGAAATTAAAAAAGGGGAAAACACAGACGGTGCTTACGAATGGGAATCCACAGTATTCTCTGGAAGACGCATGCTATGGAATTTACAAAGATCGGTCGGCGACCAATGAAGCAGCGACATTTACGACGGATAAAGAAGGAAATTCTAACACTGTAGAACTTGAAGAGGGAACTTACTATGTGAAAGAAAAGAAAGCGCCGAAAGGATACCGGCTGGATGAAACGGTTTATCCTGTGACTGTTGTTTCCGGCCAGACTGTTTCTGTAAACGTGAAGGATGTGCCGGTGTACTCGGATATGGAACTTATTCTTGAAAAGATTGATCAGGAATATAAAGCAGGAAAATCACATGGGGCAGGAAGTCTGGAGGGTGCCGAATTTACCGTATGTTATTATGCAGGCATATATGATCAGGCTACACTTCCAAAAACGCCGGACAGAACCTGGGTCTTAAAATCGAAAAAAGAAAAAGATAGATATGAAAGCAGATTGAATAAAGATTATCAAATTAGCGGGGATGATTTTTATTATGCAGAAGATGGAAAGATTCCGGTACTTCCGCTTGGAACGATCAGTATTGAAGAGACAAAAGCACCGGAGGGATATTCACTGGACGGAGCGTATATAGAAAGTGTAGAAGGGAAAACAGAGGGCACATATTATCTGACTAAAATTATACAGGACGGAAATCTTGCGAAGATACAGGGAGGCAATACATATAAAATTGCGGATCGTATATTCAGAGGAGATATAGAATTTCAGAAGAAAGATGAAGAAACACAAGAATCTATGGCAGGAATTCCGTTTCGAATCACATCTGTAACGACGGGAGAGAGCCACATGATTATGACAGATGCGAATGGATATTTTTCATCGGCCTCCAATTATGTAAAACACAGTGAAAATACCAATACAGGTCAGGCAGAAAGCGGAATTTGGTTTGGGCTTAATAGCGGCGGAGAGATGTCGGAAGTAAATGATGATAATGGTGCATTTCCTTATGATACTTATAAAATGGAAGAACTACGCTGTGGACAAAATGTGGACAAAGCATTGTACAAAGGAACATTTAAAATTTCCCGTGACAATTATATATTAGACTTGGGAACAATTATGAATCCTGATCTTGTGATCTCTACAGTGGCGAAGGATGAAGAGACAGGAACTCATTATTCTAATGCAGATGAGAGTGTAACGGTGATAGATACGGTTACTTATACAGGCCTTAAAAAGGGAAAAGAATACGTCATGAAGGGAATACTGATGGATCACAAAACGGGGGAGCCTGTTCTGGATTCAAAAGGGAAGAAAATATTCGGATTGCAGAAATTCATTCCTAAAACAGCAAAAGGCAGTGTGGAAGTAGAGTTTAATTTCGATGGAAATACATTAGCAGGAAAAAATATTACAGTGTTTGAAGAGTGTTATCTGAACGAGGAGCTGATCGCGGTACATAAAGATATTGAAGATGTCAGTCAGATGATACATTTTCCGGAATTGAAGACTTCTGTGAAAGACGATCAAACGGGAATACATATTATAAAGTCTGAAAAGGATATGCAGATTACCGATACGGTAGAATATCATAATTTAAAGAAAGGAAAGAAATATAAGATTACAGGAATCTTAATGGACAAAGATACCGGAAAGGCAGTAAAAGATGCAAACGGTGAGAAGATAACATCAAGTGTGGAGTTTGTTGCGGAAGATACGGATGGATCGGTAGATGTAAAATTTAATTTTGATGGAACGAATCTCGGCGGGAAGATACTGGTGGCATTTGAAAAGCTTTATTATGGCGAGAAATTATATGGTACACATGCGGATCTGGAAGATGAAGAACAGACTATGTATGTACCAGAGGTGGAAACGGTTGCGCTTAATAAAGAGACAGAAACGCATCATGCACTGGCAGATGGAACTGTAGAACTGCTTGATACTGTAAAATATAGGAATCTGCTGCCGGGTAGAAATTACACATTGCACGGAATGATCGTAGAAAAAGAAACGGGAAATCCGGTGAGTGAAGAAAGGACATTAGAATTTGTTCCGGAAAAATCAGAAGGAAGTGTAGAGCTTAGATTTGAAATCAGCGCCGATGAGCTGTGCGGAAAAACGATAGTTGTGTATGAAGAAATCAAAGCAGACGGTAAGAGCATAGCAGAGCATAAAGACCCGGAAGCGAAAGAACAAAGCATTTATTTCCCGGAAATTGGTACAAAAGCGTTGGACGAGAACTCAAAGACACAAGAAGGAGAGGCAAAGGAAAAGCAAAAAATTATAGATCAGATAACTTATAAGAATTTGTTGCCAGATGAAACCTATGTTTTGAAAGGTGTTTTGATGGATAAAGAAACCGGAAAAGAATTAGTTGATGAAAATGGAAAAAGAGTGACTGCCGGGATATCTTTTGTTCCAGAAAATGAAGAAGGAACGATTGAGATGACATTTGAACTGGATGCACGCAGGTTGGCTGGAAAATCAGTTGTAGTATTCGAAAGGCTTTATGATGAAGAAGAACACTTGATCGCAAAAGAAGAAGATATCGAAAATGCAGATCAGACTGTTTTGTATAGAAAACAGGAAATTCCGAAAAATACAATTGTAGAAAAGCCGGGGCATAATTCAAAGGAAGTTCGAAAATCTCCAAAAACAGGTGATGAAAATCGTATGGATTTATGGCTGGTAATGTTGTGTGTGTGTGGAATTGCAGTGGTAACAGAAATTGTAATTTATAAAAGAAGAAACAGATAAATATTTTATTGCTACCTAATAAGCCAGACGGAGAGACTGACGTTGTAGTTCATATGAAAGAAATCGGTAATAAAGAATACAAGAACATTACCAAAGATACACTGATCGGAACCACCGGACAGAACAGAAGACTGGAAGCGATCCGGATCACCGGCCATGCATTACGTCTGGAGGCAATCCGGATCAACCCATACGGAAAGACCATTAAGGCAAAGGTTCATATCCAGAGCAAAGGATGGGTGGATTACGGCATGATTACCAAAGATACGATTATCGGAACCGTAGGCGAAAAGAAACGTATCGAATGCTTATGCTTTGAAGGTGACTTTGAATATCGTGTTCATATCCAGAACTCCGGATGGACAGACTAGACAAGAGCCGATGGAGTAGCTACTCTTGGAACCGTAGGCCAGGAACTTAGAATCGAGGCTATTCAATTTAGATAATTGGATGGGATAAAACTGGCAGCAGTGAAGAGTGTGTTCTGGTATGACTATTTTTTTACGTTTATTGACTGCTGCCAGTTGCTGTTTTTCTTTAGGAAATTTGTGAACGGTCTTGCTGATATCAGTGATATAATTCATATTTACGTCATAGAACTGAGCCAACTTAATAAGTGAGTCTACAGGGATTCGTGTTTTGCCAAGTTCATAATCAGCATAGGTGTTCTGTCCAATATTAAGTAATCCTGCAATACGGGATTGCGTATAATCATTATCTTCACGTAATGCACGTATGCGTTCTTTGTAATCCATAGAAATTCACCTCAAAGATATTTGTCTAAGAGGAATAAACTCTATTGACGTTAGAGTTATAAACTCGACACTGAGAGAATAATCAGTATGACAAATTCTCTACCTAAATCAAAAGATCAGTTCGAGTATTGGTTGGGAGCGTTGCCGTTTTATAATAATGTAAAGGCAGAAGGGATTGGGCTATAAATGGATATATGTTATAATAAACATAATATATAGAAACGGAAAATACCAATATGGATGAAAAGAATGACTTGATAAAAGTTGGAAAATATGATTTGCGATATAATGAATTGTTAAGTATTGATATAGAAGAGTTAGACATATTTAGGTCAAAAGGTTTACCAGCACATATGGTTAAAAGAAAACATTTTAATTGTTTAAAGTATATTGATTATCTTCCGGAGATTATAGAAAATCCAGATTATGTAGGTGTTAATCCTAATGAAAATGATAAAAGTATTGAGTTTATAAAAAAGTATTCTAAGAATGTATTGGTTGGAGTAAAGTTGGAAAAAGATGGTCAATATTTATATGTTTCTTCGATGTATGATATCCAAGGTTCAAAGATAAGTAGACGTTTGTACAGTGGAAGAATAAAAAACGCAAATATTGACAATGACGAAAATGAATAGTATAGTATAAATGTAAACAACATACATTGATAATAAGCATAGTTATTTTTGAGGTCGGAAATGGTTCCCGACGCACTCTGAAAAGAGTACCTGAGATGATGGATACACCGCCCATCCAAAAGTAATTATGCTTTTTATATTTGACTATTAACGTGAATAATAGAAGCACACTTAAGGGAGAAACGCCTTTAGGTGTGCTTTTCTTTGTCCTGCTGCCGTTCGTGAATTTCTGATACACTCTTTTCAAGAGAAGCTTTATTCCATTGCTGACGGACAGTTTCATGTTCTGACTCAACAATTCGTCGACTCAGATAATCCATTGACAGATGATATGGCAAGGGTATTAAGAAAAGTAAAAGAGTTTGAATTTAAGAATGGCTGGTTAGGCGAGTATGTTTTTCAAGATGACAGGGGAAGAGTGTATGCTTCAAGAATATCAGACTGTGCAGTTAATAACACGACAACAGCAGAATTCCATAACAAGAAAAGTATCCATGCTATCAGAAGAACATTGAATTCTAATATGAAATGTGCCGGTGTATCTGGAACAGTAGCAGCGTCTTTGTTGGGTCATACGGAAAAAGTAAATGAAGAAAATTATACATACGATGTGAGTTCCATGGAAGAAAAGAGCAAATTCATGGAATGTGCTGGAAGAGTATAAAAAAAGAAACATTTACTTCTTACGAAACCATAGTAACAAAAATAGTAAGAAAAGTAAATGTCTCTAATCGTTAAACCCCTTGATTTTACTGGGCTTTTTGACTGCGGATAGTGGGACTTGAACCCACACGAAGTCACCTCCGCAAGATTTTGAGTCTTGTGCGTCTGCCATTCCGCCATATCCGCATATATGTTGCTTACACAACAAAATAAATTATAACTATAAATGTAATGTCTGTCAATCCCCTTTTTCTAAAAATGAAAAGAAACCGTAGAAAGAAAATCAGTGAGAAAAATTAACCTTTTAAAAAGGCACAAATTGGTGTATAGTAAGATAGTGATTTTATAAGAAATGAACTATTTAGGTGGAGAGACAAAATGAGCAGTAAAATTGTTCTGATTGACGGCCACAGTATTCTTAACCGGGCTTTTTACGGGCTGCCGGATCTGACGAATGCCGAGGGCCTTCATACAAATGCAATATATGGATTTCTAACGATTATGTTTAAACTTCTGGAAGAAGAAAAACCAGAATATCTGACGGTGGCATTCGATGTTCACGCTCCGACTTTCAGACACAAGATGTATGCAGAATATAAAGGAACAAGAAAGCCGATGGCTGATGAGTTAAGGCAGCAGGTTCCGGTGATCAAAGAAGTGCTTCACGCAATGGGGGTTAAGACGATTGAATGTGCCGGCCTGGAAGCAGATGATCTGATTGGAACATTATCCAATCGATGTGAGAATGAGGGTATGGAAGTTACCGTTATTTCCGGAGACCGCGATCTGCTGCAACTTGCGACAGAGCATGTAAAAATCCGAATTCCGAAGACTAAGCAGGGCAAGACAGAAATTGAAGATTACTACGCTAAAGATGTTGAAGAACGTTATCAGGTGACGCCAAAAGAATTTATTGATTTGAAGGCACTGATGGGAGATACGGCAGATAATATTCCAGGAGTTCCAAGCATCGGGGAGAAGACAGCGACAAAGATCATTACACAGTATCATTCGATTGAAGAAGCGCATGAACATGTGGATGAGCTGAAACCGCCAAGAGCATCCAAGGCTTTAAGTGAACACTGGGACCTTGCGGTGCTCAGTAAAGAGCTGGCAACGATCAATGTAAAGGCTGATTTCCCGTATGAACTATCCGAAGCAAAGCTCGGTAATCTATATACGGAAGAAGCATATATCTTTTTCCAGAAACTGGAATTTAAAAATCTTCTTTCCAGATTCGATGTTTCGGCACCGGCCAACAAGGTCGAGGACGGATTTAAGATCATTACTTCCAAATCAGAAGCGGAGAAAGTCTTTGTACAGGCGGAAGAAGCAAGTACAATAGGCGCCGTAATCTTCAAAGATCTGGAAAATGTATTACCGTTGTTTGCAGATCAGGCCGGACTTGGAGGTATCGGACTGTGCTTTTCAAAAGAGGAAAGTTATTGTATCAAAGTTGAAAAAGACATAACCGGAGAATGGTTACTGAAAAAACTTGCGGATGTGGCTGAGAAGGCAGAAACGTATGCAATGTTCCATTTAAAAGAGTCTATGGAACAGGTAACAATCCGGAATCAGGCAAACTGCTTTGATGTTAGTGTGGCTGCATATCTTTTGAATCCACTTAAAAATAATTATACATGGGAAGATGTTGCAAGAGAACATCTGGGTCTGATGATTGATGAAAAGATCGATCAGGATATGAAAGCCTGCTATGAGTCTTATGTAAATTATGCGTCGGTAGAGGTTCTGCGGCAGAAATTACGGGATACAAAGATGGATACGTTGTTCCGGGATATTGAGATGCCGTTGGTATTCACATTGTTTGATATGGAACAAAATGGAATCCGTGTAGAAGCGGATGCTTTGAAACAGTATGGCGATCAACTCGCGGGTAAAATTGCCGAACTGGAAAAAGAAATTTACGAAGAAGCAGGTGAGACATTTAATATTAATTCACCAAAGCAGCTTGGAGTTGTACTGTTTGAAAATATGAAGCTCCCGGGTGGGCGCAAGACAAAGACAGGTTATTCGACTGCGGCAGATGTACTGGAAAAGCTTGCGCCGGAACATCCGGTAGTCGCAAAGATTCTGGAATATCGTCAATATACCAAACTCAAGTCCACATATGCAGACGGGCTGGCGAATTATATTCAGGATGATGGGCGGATTCATGGAAAATTTAACCAGACGATTACGGCGACCGGAAGAATCAGCAGTACTGAACCGAATCTTCAGAATATTCCGGTAAGGATGGAACTTGGACGTCTGATCCGTAAAGTATTTATTCCGGAAGAAGGATATCGATTTGTGGATGCCGATTATTCGCAGATTGAACTTCGTGTTCTGGCACATTGCTCAGGAGATGAGCATCTGATCCAGGCATACAAGGAACAGAGTGATATCCATCGGATTACGGCATCACAGGTATTTCATATACCGTTTGATGAAGTAACTCCTCAGCAGAGGCGAAATGCAAAGGCTGTAAATTTTGGTATCGTGTACGGAATCAGTTCGTTCGGATTAAGCCAGGATTTAAGTATTACACGTAAAGAAGCTGCAAAATATATTGATGATTATTTTGCAACCTATCCGGGAATTAAGACATTTCTGGATCATGCAGTAACGCATGCCAAAGAAGAAGGTTATGTGGTGACGCTCTTTGGAAGACGCAGACCGGTACCAGAGCTTTCTTCCAGCAACTTCATGCAGCGTTCGTTCGGTGAGCGTGTGGCAATGAATTCACCGATTCAGGGAGCAGCAGCTGATATCATCAAGATTGCAATGATCCGGGTGAATCAGAGACTGAAAGACCAGAAGATGAAATCAAGACTTGTATTACAGGTACATGATGAACTTTTGATCGAGGCGTATGAGCCGGAGCTGGATGAGGTTCAGAATATCTTGAAAGAAGAAATGGAACATGCGGCAGAATTAAAAGTACCGCTTGAGATAGATATGCATACAGGAGATAACTGGTACGAAGCAAAATAAGAGGTGTGAAAGATGAAGATTATAGGAATTACCGGAGGAGTAGGCGCAGGAAAGACACAGATTCTGGAATATCTGAATAATAAGTATGGTGCGACTATTTGTATGGCGGATGAAGTAGGAAAGAAACTACAGAAAAAAGGAACAGAATGCTTTGATGAAATTGTGGCTCATTTCGGGAATGAAATCCTGGATGAAAAAGGTGAACTGGATCGTGCGAAGCTTTCTGACATTGTATTTGCCGACAGAGTTGAACTTTCTGTGTTAAATGGAATTGTACATCCGAGGGTAAAAGAAGAGATTCAGAAAAAGATCACAAGAGAAGAACGCAAGAATACGAATCTGATGCTGATAGAAGGCGCACTTCTGATAGAAGATCATTATGAGGAAATTTGTGATGAACTCTGGTATGTGTATGTAGAGGATTCTATCAGAAGAAAACGTTTAAAATACGCAAGAGGATATGAAGACAGCAAGGTCGATCAGATTTTTGAAGCACAGCTTCCGAAAGATCTGTTCATGCGTCATTGTGACCGGGTGATCGATAACAGCGGACAGTTTGAAGAGACAAAGATCCAGCTGAATAAGATCGTGGAAGATTTATAGGAAAGGCAGATATTATTTAGTATGAGATTATGCAGCATTGCGAGTGGAAGCAGTGGAAATTGTATTTATGTAGGAGATGATCAGACACATCTTCTGGTCGATACAGGAATCAGCAAGAAAAGAATCGAAGAAGGATTATCAAAGTTGGAGATAAAAGGGGATGAGCTGGAGGGAATACTGATCACACACGAACATGTAGATCATATTCAGGGACTTGGTGTATTCAGCAGAAAGTATGAGATTCCAATCTATGCAACGCCCGGAACCATTGAAGGAATCAGGAATTGTAAAAGTCTCGGAAAACTTCCGGAAGGCCTTTTACATGAGATAGAGATAGATCATCCATTTTCACTTGGAACATTGAATATAGATCCGTTTGCAATTTCCCATGATGCAAATGAACCATCTGGTTACAGAATTGAAAATGGAAAAAAATCTGTTGCAGTTGCAACGGATCTCGGGGTATATGATGATTATACCGTAGAACATCTGAGCGATCTGAATGCGGTCGTTCTGGAAGCAAACCATGACATACATATGTTGGAAGTAGGACCTTACCCATATCCATTGAAACGAAGGGTAATGGGCGACAAGGGACATCTTTCCAATGAACTGTCTGGAAAGCTTCTTTGCGATATATTACATGATGACCTGCAATATGTAGTTCTGGGACATCTGAGTAAAGAGAACAATTACGAAGAACTGGCATACGAAACGGTCAAACTGGAGATCAGTATCGGTGACAATCCTTATAAAGGAGATGATATTCCGATGATGGTAGCCAAACGAGATCAGGTATCTGATATCATTACGTTATAAGAATGAAGCAAAAATGTAAGAAACGATGTGAAGACAACAGGAGGAAAACAAATCATGAAGAAATGTGTAATTACAGTTGTAGGAAAAGACACCGTAGGTATTATTGCAAAAGTATGTGAATATCTTGCGGGAACTAACATTAATATCCTTGATATTTCGCAGACCATCGTGGATGGATACTTTAACATGATGATGATTGTTGATGTGACAAATTGCAGTAAAGAAGTAGCCGTAGTTTCAAAAGAACTGGAAGAGATCGGAACTTCTATTGGTGTTGCTATTCACTGCCAGAGAGAAGAAATATTTGAAAAAATGCACAGATTATAAGTAAAATCACTGAAAGGCAGGAAAAAATACATGATAAACAAATATGAAGTATATGAGACAAATCAGATGATTGCTGAGGAAAATCTGGATGTACGTACGATCACTCTCGGAATCAGCCTGTTGGATTGCATAGATGCAGACCTTGATAAATTAAATGAAAATATTTACAACAAGATCACTACGGTTGCAAAAGATCTTGTAAAGACCGGAGAAGAGATTGAACAGGAATTCGGTATTCCGATTGTAAACAAACGAATTTCTATTACACCAGTGGCGCTGATTGGCGGTGCTGCATGTAAGAGTCCGGAAGACTTTGTGACAATTGCAAAGACATTGGACAAAGCGGCAAAAGAAGTCGGAGTGAATTTTATCGGCGGATATTCGGCACTGGTGTCAAAGTCTATGACAAAGAGTGATGAGAATCTGATCCGTTCTGTACCACAGGCGCTTGCATGTACGGATCGAATCTGCAGTTCCATCAACGTAGGTTCTACAAAGACGGGAATCAATATGGATGCGGTGCGTCTGTGTGGTGAGATTGTTAAGGAAACAGCAGAAGCAACAAAAGAAAATGATTCTCTGGGATGTGCAAAACTTGTGGTATTCTGTAATGCACCGGATGATAATCCGTTTATGGCGGGAGCGTTCCTTGGTGTGACGGAAGGAGATGCAGTGATCAATGTAGGTGTCAGTGGACCGGGAGTTGTAAAACATGCAATTGAACAGGTACGTGGCAAAGGTTTTGAAGAATTATGCGAAACAATCAAAAAGACTGCTTTTAAGGTAACTCGTGTGGGACAGCTTGTTGCGGGAGAGGCATCGAAGAGACTTGGTATTCCGTTCGGAATCATCGATCTGTCACTGGCACCGACTCCGGCAGTAGGAGACAGTGTGGCTGAGATCCTGGAAGAAATTGGTCTGGAGCGTGTTGGAGCACCGGGAACAACAGCAGCACTTGCTATGCTGAATGATCAGGTGAAAAAAGGCGGCGTCATGGCTTCATCTTATGTAGGCGGCTTAAGTGGTGCGTTCATTCCTGTCAGTGAAGATAAAGGCATGATCGATGCAGTAGAGATGGGTGCTCTTACGATCGAAAAACTCGAAGCAATGACATGTGTATGTTCGGTAGGACTTGACATGATTGCAATTCCAGGTAAGACAACAGCTTCAACTATTTCGGGAATTATTGCAGATGAGATGGCAATCGGTATGGTGAATCAGAAGACAACAGCTGTACGTCTGATCCCGGTTATCGGAAAAGATGTAGGAGAGACTGCCGAATTTGGCGGACTGCTGGGATATGCTCCGATCATTCCTGTTAACGAATATGATTGTAGTGCATTTGTAAATAGAAAAGGAAGAATTCCGGCTCCTGTACATAGTTTCAAAAATTAAAAATAAATCCATGTAATGTATAATAAAATGTGCGGCGCATGATGAAATAAGTTCAGCTTCCATTCGCAGGAAGAAGATATTTCGTCATACGCCGCATGTTTTTGTATACAAAAGTATGCAAAGGGAAACGTAGAAAATATCATATGTCGAAGTACTATACACGTATAATCTGCTTTTGCTGTTCGCTTGTGAACGGTATGCCGAATTTATCGGAGATAACACTTTCGTACAGGTCGGAAGCAAAAGAAGTCTGGTTCAACATACGTGAAGCTTCCGGTGACAAAAGAGATGCTGATTTGCCTAGTTTGGTAATGATCGGTATGGAAGCATGATCTTTCATCGCGCGTAAGACATCGGTATGTTCTTTTCGGAAACCAAGAATACGCGCATATGAACAGGAATTGTCCTGGTATGCATGCATATCTTCTGTGGTTATGGATAGCAGAATATGCAGTAAACTTCTGCTGATACGGCTGTAAGTCAGTTCTTTTGTTTTTAAAAGGGTGCAGAATTGTCCGAAAGAGCGAAACTGATTCCGGTTCCGGATGATTCGGTTGGAAAGATCTTCAGATACATCCTGGTATTTGCAAAGAGATTCATGGGGTTCGCTCAGCAGGCGGTATTTTAACAACAATGAAAAATCATCTGCTTCCACAGGACAGGAAAAGTTCCATTCATTCTGTATAATAGATAAAGAACCGGGTGGTAATTGCTCGCTTAGCTGTGCGGATATGTTTTTCGGCAGGTACGGGGATGCCGGAATATTCATCAAGACTTTTCGGATTGCAGAAGCAGAACTGGAGCAGTCATGAAGTTCTGTGTCATGATATCCGGAAAATTCTCTTTTTAAGGTAAATGGAACAATCGGACTGTTCAGTTTTTTAAGAGCTTTCAGATATTCAATTCCCAGTATATTATTGGGATCAGAAAGAATCTGTGAAGCATAGGCATCGCCAGTCATTTTTTCGAGAGCGTGACATCTTGCTGCCGGAAAAGACATGCCATTTTTTAATGAACTCTGGAGATGGTGACGGTAGGTTTCTGGTTCGGCAGACAGAAGGTGTGCAATGGATGTTAAATGTTCCAGATTACCACATTCACTCCCAAAACAAAGCGCATCTATACAGCCAAGACCGTCTAAGACAGATACTGCACCCTTTGCAAAGAATTCTGCACTTGCGCAGGAATAACAGACCGGAAGTTCAAGCACAACAGATGCACCGTTTAAAAGGGCCATATGTGCCCTTGAATGCTTGGAAAGAACGGCGGGAGTTCCACGTTGCACATAGTCGCCGCTCATGATGACTATAACCCGGTCGGCACCGGTCAGTTCTTTTGCTTTTTCTATATGATAAAGATGTCCATTGTGAAATGGATTGTATTCTGTGATAAGTCCAACAGTTTTCATAAGAATCTCCTTGTATAACATTCTGGAATTGATTATACTATACAATAGTGGGGTACGCAAATGGGATGTTTACCCAGCAAAATTCGAAGAAAGGAGGATGCATATTGTTATGGAAGAGAAGATGAATGAGGAACAGTCCATGGAGGACGGACAGCGAGAAGAGGATGATATTGATTACGTAGAAGACAGAGAAGAGCTGACTGAAGAACGTATCAAAGACATGCTGGATGCGAGAGAATATAAAGAACTGAAAGAAGAACTGGAAACAAATATGTATCCTGTAGACCTTGCGGAGATTCTGGAAGAGTTTGATCAGAAGCATATGGTGCTGGTATTCCGTTTGCTTGCAAAAGAAGAAGCTGCAGAGACATTTTCTTATATGAACAGTGATACGCGAGAGGACCTGATCAATGCACTGACGGATTCCGAGCTTGAAGAGATCATGGAGGAAATGTATCTGGATGATACCGTTGATGTGTTGGAAGAGATGCCTGCCAATGTAGTGGACAGACTTCTGATGGTTACAGATGAAGAAAAGCGTCAACAGATCAATCAACTGTTACAATATCCGGAAGACAGTGCCGGAAGCGTGATGAATGTAGATTATATTGCGCTTCGCAGAGAAATGACGGTTGCAGAATCGATCCTGAAGATCCGTCAGGTTGGGCTGAACCGTGAGACAATCTATACCTGTTATGTTACAGAACAGCGCCATCTGATCGGTCAGGTTGATGTAAAAGAATTGCTGACAAGCAGTGAATCCAAGACAATAGAAGAGATCATGGATACCAATATGCTGTATGCACGTACAACAGACGATCAGGAAGATGTGGCAAATACCATTACCAAGTATGGACTGATCGCACTGCCAATCGTGGATCATGAAAATTGCATGGTGGGTATCGTAACGGTTGATGATGCCATGCAGGTATTACAGGAGGAGACAACGGAAGATATCAGTATCATGGCTGGTGTCAATCCGAATGAAGATTCGTATTTCGGGACATCGATATTTGAACATGTAAAGAGTCGTATTCCGTGGCTGCTGTTTTTGATGCTGTCTGCAACCGTAACACAGATGATCATGAACAGCTATGAAAATGCACTGGCACTGATGCCGCAGCTTGCGGGATTTGTTCCGATGCTTACCGGAACCGGTGGAAACTGTGGATCACAGAGCTCGACACTGGTGATTCGTGGGCTGGCAGTTGGAGAGATTGAATTTTCTGATCTGTTTAAGGTGATCTGGAAAGAGATCCGAATTGCATTCTGTATCAGCATTATCTTATCGGTAGTGAATGGAATCCGAATTATGCTGATGGGCCAGGGAGATGCCACCATGGCGTTTACCATTGGACTTACTATGGCATGTACCGTACTGATTGCGAAAGTGGTTGGATGTACATTACCATTGGTTGCGAAAAAGATTGGGCTGGATCCGGCGATCATGGCAACGCCTTTGATTTCTACATTGGTTGATATCAGTACGATCAGTGTGTATTTTGCGATCGTAAGTCACGTTTTTCAATTATAATGTCGTGAAAATGTAATATATCAGAAGCAAAATATAACGGATATTGTACATTGTACGCAAAAAGAGACATAAGATTACAGGAAGAACCCTTGTCCACAGGGGTTCTTTGTATTATAATGAAAATACTGAGAAAAATATTTGGAAAGGAGTCTATTTATCATGGGATTTATAGATGAAATCAAAGCAAAAGCAAAAAGTTGTAAAAAAACAATCGTTCTTCCAGAGAGCGAAGACATCAGAACTTATGAGGCAGCAGAGGCAATTTTAAAAGAAGGGACAGCTAACCTGATCCTGATCGGAAGCGAAGAAGAGATCGCTAAGAATAAAGGGGATTTCGACATCACAGGAGCTACAATCGTAGACCCTGCTACATATGAGAAGACAGACGAATATGTAGCAACACTTGTTGAACTGAGAAAGAAAAAAGGAATGACAGAAGAGCAGGCAAGAGAGATTCTTCTTACTAATTACTTATATTATGGTGTAATGATGGTTAAGATGAAAGATGCAGACGGAATGGTATCCGGAGCATGCCACTCTACAGCTGACACACTTCGTCCATGCCTTCAGATCCTGAAGACAAAACCAGGAACAAAGCTTGTATCTGCATTCTTTGTTATGGTAGTACCTGACTGCGACATGGGAGAGAACGGAACATTTGTATTCGCTGACTGCGGACTGAACCAGAATCCTACATCCGAAGAGCTTGCAGCAATCGCTCAGTCTTCAGCAGAAAGCTTCAAACAGCTCGTTGGTGCTGATCCAAGAGTTGCTATGCTTTCTTACTCAACAATGGGAAGTGCAAAACACGATGACGTAACAAAAGTACAGGAAGCTGTTAAGATCGCAAAAGCTGAGAATCCGGATCTTATGTTAGACGGAGAGATGCAGCTTGATGCAGCACTTGTTCCTTCTGTTGGAGCAGCTAAAGCACCAGGAAGCCAGGTTGCAGGAAAAGCCAATACTCTGATCTTCCCTAACCTTGATGCAGGTAACATTGGATACAAACTTGTTCAGCGTCTTGCAAAAGCAGAAGCTTACGGACCAATGACACAGGGAATCGCAGCACCTGTTAACGACCTTTCAAGAGGATGCAGTGCTAAGGATATTGAAGGTGTTGTTGCAATCACAGCAGTTCAGTGCCAGAATCAGTAAGAGATAAAGTAAGAGGAGAAATAATATGAAAGTATTAGTAATGAACTGCGGAAGTTCATCTTTAAAATATCAGTTGATTGACATGGAGAACGAGAGCGTTCTTGCAAAAGGTATCTGTGAAAGAATCGGAGCCGATGGATCTGTATTAACACACAAACCAACAGGAAAAGATAAATATGTTGTAGAGCAGGCAATGCCAGATCATGGTGTAGCAGTACAGTTAGTACTGGATGCTTTACAGGATAAAGAGCATGGTGTGATCGAAAGTGCGGATGAGATTACAGCAATTGGACACCGTGTACTGCATGCAGGTACTATTTACAGTGATGCAACACTTGTAACAGAAGACGTGAAGAAAGTTGTTCGTGACTGCTTCGACCTCGGACCTCTTCATAACCCTGCAAACCTGATCGGTATTGAAGCTTGCGAAAAAGCAATGCCTGGCAAACCGAATGTAGCAGTATTCGATACAGCATTTGGTATGAATATTCCAAAGAAAGCAGCTATGTATGCAATCCCATATGAATATTATGAGAAATACAGCATCAGAAGATATGGTTTCCACGGAACAAGCCATATGTTCGTATCTGGTGAAACTGTAAAACTTCTTGGAAAAGAAGATGCAAAGGTTATTGTATGCCACATTGGTAATGGTGCAAGTATCTCCGCATCTATCGGTGGAAAATGCGTAGACACAAGTATGGGACTTACTCCTTTGGAAGGACTTGTTATGGGAACACGTAGTGGAGATGTTGATCCTGCAGTTCTTCAGTTCATCTGCAATCATGAAGATATCAGCGTAGATGAGATGCTGAATATCCTGAACAAAAAGTCAGGACTTCTTGGAATCAGCGGTGTGTCTTCTGACTTCCGTGATGTAAGACAGGCAGCTGCTGACGGAAACGAAAGAGCACAGCTTGCAATGGATACTTACAAATACCGTGTTGCAAAATATATCGGATCTTATACAGCAGCAATGAACGGTGTAGATGCAATCACATTTACAGCCGGTGTTGGAGAGAATGCTCCGGACCTCAGAAAAGACATCTGTGATTACCTTGGATATCTTGGCGTAGAGCTCGACGAAGAAAAGAATGAGAATGTTCACGGAGAGACAACCGTAATTTCTACACCAGAATCAAAAGTAAAAGTAATTGTCCTTCCTACAAACGAAGAGTTAGCTATTGCTCGTGAAACAGCAAAATTAGTTTAAGACTAAATGACTAAAAGAATGTAAATTTCTGTTGACAAAATAATTTTACATGATATAATAGTCTAGTGTGTGAATAGGAGACGATACTATGATATTAAACCTATCCGACGTTCTGTCTGAGCAGCATAAAGCAATACATGAATCTGTTCCGATTGAAATGACTTGTTTCAAGTCTGAGATGGGAGATTATGCAATTACAGAGAAGACACCACTTGAATTGTCTGTAGAATATGCAGGTGACCGCAAGTTGGAAGTGACTGGTAAAGCTGAGATTACATCAGTTGCACCATGTGACAGATGTCTGGAAGATGTAGAAGTGAAGGTGACACTTGACTTCAAGCATAAGATTGATACAGAGTCAGATGCATATGATCAGTCAGAAGATTTAGACGAGAATAACTATATTGACGGATATAGCTTAGATGTAGAACAATTGGTCTACAACGAGTTATTGGTAGGGTGGCCGACGAAAATTCTATGCAGCGAAGACTGTAAAGGTATTTGCAACGTATGTGGTCAGAACCTGAATAAAGGTACCTGTAACTGTGAAGATACGGGGCTCGACCCTAGAATGTCAGTTATCCGTGATGTATTTAAGAATTTTAAGGAGGTGTAACCTATGTCAATTTGTCCAAAGAATAAATCTTCTAAAGCAAGAAGAGACAAAAGAAGAGCAAACTGGAAAATGAGCGCACCAAACCTGGTAAAATGCAGCAAGTGTGGCGAATTAATGATGCCTCACAGAGTATGCAAGGCTTGTGGTTCATACAACAAAAAAGAAATCATTGCTCAGGATTAATTACAAAAAACGCTGTAAATTCAAGGGTTGTGCGATTAATCGCATGACCCAAGAATACAGTTGTAACCCAAAAGTAGCCCAGTTCAAAACATAAATTTTATTAATGAATACATTAAGATTGTGCTTTTGAATTAATATTTGTAAATAGATTTGTAAATAAATTGAATTTGTTTAGAAATGTGTTTGTAAAGAATTTTTTGAAAGAATAGGTTTGCCTATTCTTTTTTTTATACAATTAACAATATTGTTTATTATAATTTATGTTTTTTGTCCAGAAAAAACAGAAGATATTTTTTCTGTCATACTATATATAGAAGGGAATATTCCAATACATAAGAAAAGGAGGACTTTATATGGTAAAAAAAGAAGATGATATTGCTTATGAGATTGAGATAGAACGTTCCGAAGAAATGGAACAGGAAATAGATAATTCTATCAACCAGATGAATGATGAGTTTCGCATGACGAGGACAGCCGCAGAATTAACGGACTTACAGGGAAAAGAAGAATGAGAAAAATAGATAAATACATCTCCAAAGAGAAAATGTGTAATTTGGTCGCAAATCGTGCTGAAAAATTGTTTGAATTGTCTTCTGAGGAATCGAATTATCTCAGAAACCGATTAAAAAAATATGATAAAATGGAATTGCAGCATCTATATCATAATTTTACTTCATTTGGTGTGGATGCTGTGCTTGAATGCATATGTGAGAATGAAAAACTGAAACATCAGAACAAGAAATAGGCTGGCACTATCCCGTAGTGCCAGCTACTTTTTCTTAGACATCCATTAAATCAGAATAACCATCTTGTGAACCAGATGATGGCCTGTAAGGATCTGTAATCTTATGGAATGTATTTATTTTATTGTCTGCAAGCTCTATACCGGAATTTGGATAGATGTTAGTGTTAAGCCGTTCCAGATACTGAGAAATCTCCCGGATATCCTTTTCGATATAATCCGGATATTTTTGATGAATATTATTTAATTCCAAGAGGAGCTTCGAAATTCGATTGTTTTCTAATTCAGTTCCGGATCCTGCAAGAACCATGTCACTTGCGTATTCTGTACCTGCTTTATCGTTTTTTACAGCTACCGTAACAAACATAGGCATATGTTCCATATTGCACTGCAATTTCAATTCATGAATCAACGGCTCCAATTTTGTTTTATAAAATTTTCTTTTGTCATAAATATCTTTTTCAGTCACTGTCTTTCCCTCACTCTGATTAAATTAAATTTTCGATACTTGAAAACAAGTCAAATCCATTATCACCGAATGATTCAGAACCGCTATTTTCAAAAGTTTCAGAAGCAGATGAAGTATGAAGATCTTCTTCTTTTTCTGGTAGCATTTCTTTTTCGTGATATGCATCTTTCTCCATGTTTTTTTCATCATACGATGCAGATTCAGTGTTTTTCGATATATTTTCTTTATTTATAAAATTAGTATCTGGTTTTAAATCTGGAGGTGTAGTATTTTTTGCTTTTTTATCAATTGAATTACTTAAAGAGAGATTGGACAACTGTTTATGATCTGGCTCTTTAGAGGATTCCTCTTCTGGCGGCGTTGTAGTTTGTGCATTGGATGCGTTTGATGCTTTTTCAGCTTTTGTAATTGTCTTGGCTGTTCGTTTCGTTACGGATGGAATGGATATATTATTTTCTTTTTTCTTTCCACCATAGTTTCCCCTTGCTTTTACAATATAGGTATTTGTGTCGATATATGGTTTCAGAAAAAGTTCATCCAGATAATTGCGAAAAATAAGCTTAATTACACTATTGCGCTGTCCATTCCGAAACTGCTGTAAAATTTTGATAACCTCATTTTCAATTTCGTTTTTGGGATCCAAAGCAAAATGCGCATCACAATTTTCCAGAGGTTTCTCTGGAGGCATTTCTGGGGGAAGCGGAATATGAAATTCCTCATCCCCCTGTGCATATGCAATCATGGCCTTTTTCATCCATTTTCCCATTTCAAACATTGGATGCAAAGTAAGTGCGACCAAATCCAGATCATGCTGCCAGTATAAACGAACGATTACGTTCATAGCATCACCTCCTAGCGGATCTGATTAACACGCTGGTAATAATATCCACGCACATTTGAATAGATATTGCTTAAATCCGGATCATTGATATTTCCAGGAATAATTTGCAGTCCATCCATATAACGGAAGACATTATTAAACTGTTCGGACCATGCATCATAAGTACCACCGGTTGCAACAATGTAATCAATGTCAGCAAAATAATTATGTGTTGATTTTAACTTTTCAATTGTTTCATCGCATACTTCTCTGGACGCATCTTCCAGTAGTGTACGGAAAGATTCATTGCTGCGTTTCATGTGCTTTCGGTCGAGAATACGTACTTCACCTGTCTCTAAAAGGTTCTGCAGATCCGGGATCTGTAATGATACACCATAAGTATCCTGAATTTTTTTACATGTTCTTGAAAAGACCTCCCGCATCCCAAAATCCGGGAATGTGTTTTCATCGACAACACTACCATGATCGACAAGATAATCATCACAGGTTCCAAATCCTGGATCAAACACAATCGTATTCTTTGAAAAGATTTTTGCTGCAGTGGCAAGCTGTTTTCCATCTTTTCCGACAAGAGCAGAAACCAACGCTCCGAGCGGCTGCGGCATAACAAAAATATCTTTGCTGTCTACCACAAAATCAAACTGCTGCCAAGGTGCACGTCCAATACGCAGACTGAAATGATGATGTCCGGAAAGAACTTCCTTCAAATCATTCTGGTCGGCTTTTAAATATTTTGGCGGAAGCCCTGTCTGAATGGTAAGTTTCTTTCCTTTCGAATTTCCCTTGTCATTCCCCATTAATCCAATGGCGATGCCAGTGTCCGAGATAACACGGAACATATCAGAATAGTATCTTTTACGGCCAAATAATTCCTGCTCACTGTCAATTACATCCGATGCAGAGAGTTCATTGTAAGCCAGAGAGCCAACAACCCAGATATCACCATTTTCTGCTTTATAATAGATATCTGTTTCAGAAGGTTCATTGAGCCTGACACGATCAGCAGGGATTTTCCTTGCGTAAGCTGGAACAGAATAAATTTTATTAGGACTCATTCCTTTGATTGCAGAATATCCGATATCCAGACCGATGATCCAATGGTTTGCCGGGCACGGTGCTGCACGATGGATTGTTTCACTGCGGGTTTTAAAGTCTTTAGTATTCATATAGATCCTCCTTGTATATAAATAGTCATATTATTGATATTCATTAATAGTATGAAAGAAATTATTTCATACCTGATTTTCTGGACAAAATTATTTATTGTTATTTCAAGCACTCTATTTTTAGAACTAATGAATTCGATGAGAGGAGGGAAAAATATCTCGAATAGTTCAAATCTATGCAAACATAAGGAGAAAAAATGGAGAAAACAAAATCATGCAAACGGAAAATGAGAATCGCAATAGGAATTCTATTGCTAGAATTTGCCTATATGTTGTTTATGGGAATCGGAGGGGTTCATGCTACAGATGAAGCACTTCCTACTGTTGATGGGAAATTAATTCATTCGATCGATCATGTGGAAATTACCTCTGAGATGATGAACCGATATGCAAAAGATATGGATTCGGATATTATTAATCGAATCACAGAAGGAAACGGCAGTTGCACACCACAGGAATTTTTACGTGCATATACAGAGCAAGATCCAAAGTTCAAGAAAACGCTGGAGAAAAAATACGATATTACAACACAGGAGGATGATTTTTATGATTATCGATAAAATTGGAGATATTTTACATACGGAAGCAGATGTTATCTGTCATCAGGTGAACTGTAAAGGGGTTATGGGAGCAGGATTAGCGAAACAAATCCGAAATCAGTTATTATCAGAAGAACAATACAGAACTTACCAGGAAATCTGTCGGGAATATGGCCGTGCAAATCTTGGTAAAGTAATTCGTATGAAAACAGATACCTATCAAGTTTACAATCTCTTTGGAGAGGACATTCCTACAGGGTCCGGAGTTGATACCATATATGCTGCTCTCTATAAGGCACTTGTAAGTGCCTTATATTATGCGGAAACGGAACACCTTACACTGGCAGTTCCTGGAATGATCGGATGCGGTCTCGCAGGAGGTGACTGGCGTATTGTAAGGAACCATATTTTAGAACCAATTTTCGGGACAAGAACAAAGGTATCGCTGTATATCCACTGGCTGGATGAAGAAAATTACATGAAAGCACAGGAATTGATGCAGCAACCGAATTTCGAGGATCCGGTGAAAGAGGTTTGCTCAAACCTTTTTATGCATGAGATTTTGTAATTATTTGAATGAAACAGGCTGTTTTTCCAGCCTGTTTTTTATTTAGAGGAAAAACAATCATTCTATTGATAGTGAAAATACATTGATGATAGGAGGAAAAAACATGAAAATCAATACAATAAAAATCAAAAATTTTAGAGGAATTCCAGATATGGAAATTTCTTTGGAAAGGATCTCATTTTTTACAGGTCCTTGTGGAGCTGGTAAGACATCTGTTTTAAAAGCATTTAACTTTGCGTTGACTGGAGATGTTAAAAAGGATGATATCCGCGAACAGAGTGATAGAGCTTCTGCAACAATCGTATTTGAGGATCAGAGCAGTATCCAGAGAATCTGTAAGCTGTCAGCAGCGACACAAGTGAAAGTAAATGGCAAAAATTCAACAGCAAAAGCAGCGGATGAGTTTCTACAGGCAAAGCTTGGAACCTCTACGGATATTTTCCAGGCTATGTGTAAAACAGATTTCTTTGAAGTTCTGTCACAGAAAGAGCAGACAGAATTTTTCCTGTCAATTCTTCCAACGAAAATTTCGTTTGAAAAATTATGTGAGTTTATTGGAGAAAACAATAAAAAATTGACGGAAGAAGAAAAAACAACACTGAAAACAGCATTTGCAAATATTTCGGATCCGTTCGGTCTGGATGAAATTGACATGGCTTATAAATATTTTTACCAGAAGCGAAAAGAGAAGAAAGCTTTTGTGGAAAATCTAAAGCCGAGAGCGGTATTTGATATGTCTATACTTCCGGAAGAATCAAAAGAGAATCTGCAGAAATCACTGGAGGATGTAATCCGAAAGCAAACGTTGGCAAAAGAATATCAGAAAAATCTGAATGAATACAATCGCCAGGTAAAAATGAAGGCAGATTCAGATGTAAGATTGAAAAAGCTCAAGGAAGAATACCAGAAATATTCTTCTGTTGAAAAACCTGATCCGGATTATAAGGAAAAACAGGAAAGTGAAAAGAAACAGTTTGAAAATGCAATTCATAATTGCCAGACTGCAATCAGTACGATTAAAGGTAATTTGGAATTACTGGAAAAAACATTGAAATCTTTAAATACGAATGTTTGTCCAATTAGTTCGAGATTAATTTGTACATCGGACAGAACACCATTAAAATCGGAATTCGAGGATCAGATTCAGAAATCGAAGGATGGAATCAAGAAAAACACTGATTTCATTAAACGCTGTGAGAAGGAAGTGCAGATTAGAACAGAACGTTTGGATGCCTATCAGAAACAGCAGATTTCTTACAATAACAAAAAGAACCTGCATGACCAGATCCAGAATTATGTTCCAATTACGGTTATGGAAAAACCGGAAGAAGTGAAGGCCCCGGATATGATGGTAAAACAGGAAATTCAGAGTAAAATTTCTAAGTATACTTCTTTTGAAAATGCAAAAAAAGCAAAATGTGAATTAGAGGAAGAACAGAAAAAGTTAAGGATTTTGGAAAATCTTGTTCTTTATCTGGATTCCAAAACAGGAGTCCGCGGCTATATTTTGAAAAAAGTTGTAGAACCATTTACAAAAATGTGTAATCAGAAAGCTTCCAAGTTCCATAACATGGAACTCAAGATTTCATTTGATAATGGAATTGAATTCTACGGGAAAACGGAGAACAGCAATGGATTTGTTCCAATTCACAGGCTGTCTTCCGGGGAACATGTTTTTGCTACTTATTTGCTCTGCACACTGATCCATCAGATTACGAAGGCAAGTTATCTTGTTATCGACAATATGGATAAGTTAGATGCCAAGAGCTTTAAGCTGTTTGTGGAGTTGTTGGAAGATGACACCTCTTATGACAACATCATTCTGGGGGCAGTGAACCATGATGATACCCTGGAACAGTTAAAAGGTACTGGATTAAAAATCGTAAATCTGTAGTATTGATGTTTTAGAAAAAGGTCTGCATATGCAGGCTTTTTTCTTTGAAAATAAAGTAAAGATGTGTGAGAAATGAATGCTTCACAACTGAAAGATGCTTTCTTTCACACTATAAATAGAATAGTGGAAAGGAGAAGCAGCAATTTACTTAAAAAGAACTGCAATGTGAATTAATATGCAACAGACAAATAAAATCAGATTAAAAGGTACGATCATTCACATGGAGGTATCCAGAAAGAGAATTATGTATACTATTGCCACAAATGTTGGCATCAATCATGCACAGCCAGATGTTGCATTGATTGTAAAAGACAATGTAAAAAAAGAAGATATCAAATTTGTACCGGGAGACAGAGTGAAAATAAGTGCTCATGTGCAGTATAGTAAACAGGAGAATAATGAAGAAACAGAATATTTAAAAACTTTGGTTATCGATGAAATGGAGACAGCGGATTCTACAGAACAGGACGTATTTGATCTCGATGAGGTAGGACAGGAGGATGTCAACAAAGGAATGTTTGTTGGAAGAGTGGTTCATATGTTTGATGTTCCTAAGAAAGATAATTTGAAAATTGTCACTTTATCTATCCGCTCTCAGGGATTTTTAAATTACGTGGATATTTCCGCATTTGACGAATTCGCAGATATGTTGAAGGATGTGAAAAATGACGATTATCTTGCCGTAATTGCAGAAGTACGTACAAGGAAGAGTTTGAATGATAGAATGAATTTGAGTAATAAGCTTCAGAATATAGTTTGTATTAAGATGAAAAAGGTTCCGGCAGATAATATTGAAAAATAATTTAGAAAAAAACAGCAGTCTAGCTATCAAGGCTGCTGTTTTTATTTTGTCTGTCATGAATCATTCTATTGATAGAATGTAATTTAAGATGAGGGGAGGATGTTAAAATGTCAGATATAGATACTACTCAAAGACCTAGTTCTGTGTTTTATGGATATTTTTCAAAATATACATGGAGAAACGAAAAAAATGGGAATTCTTTTTTTCGAATTGTGACAAAGCAGGAACTTTTTTTTGAACAGCAATATTGTAAGAAAGAAGTGAAGAAAAATCCTATAACAGAACAGGAAGAAACACTTTACACCATATCATGTGACGGATCCAAGTATCCGGTTCCGGCATATGATGAAAAAACACCGATAAGAATCCGAGGCTTTTTTAGAAATCTACATGATAAAGGATTTGGATGGGATTTTCAAATTACAGATATTAGAGAAAGCACTTCTGACGAAGTAACAACGATTGAATACCTAAACAGTGAAGCTTTTCCAGGTGTTACTTACCAGAATGCAGTAGATATTGTACGCTTATTTGGTACTGATATCTTTGCTTTTATAAAAAGAGCCACAGCAAAACAGGAATTGATCGAGAAAGTTGGTCTTAGTCCAGAAACGGCAGATCGTATTGTTGCTACGGTAAGAAAAACATCTGCAGAAAGAGAATTATTTGCTGAATTGTCCGAGATAGGAATATCTTATGGAGCATGTGCAAAGGCAATCAAATGGTTCGGAAATAATGCCATATCTTGTTTACGTAAAGATCCATATGCTTATGGGAAAAAGATTGGGTTGTCTTATAAGCAGGAAGAACTACTGTGTAAGCATTTTTCACACAGCGCAAATACATCCTGCAGGCTTCGTGCATGTTCAGAAAAGGCATCTGATAATGTCTCTACAAGTGGCCATATTTGGACTGACATGCGTGTGTACTATCAGGAAGTAAAACAGCTTTTAAATAATCACATATTTGATGAAGACATTGCATTATCAACCTGTATGCCATTTATCCAGAAACAGATGCTGTTGGATACCCAAAATGAACGATTCTATGACCGTTCACTTTTAATTGCGGAACAACGGGCTGCCAGAAATCTTTTGCGCCTTGCGCTAGCAGGAAATAGGGAAATGGAACCATTTCGTGGAGAACTGGTAGAAGAAGCTCAGAAAGTATGCGGTATCCGTTATGGTAGGCAGCAGCGAAAAGCTTTTAATAAGCTTTTACTGACCAGGGGAGTTAAGATCCTGACAGGTGGTCCGGGAACAGGTAAAACATCCACAATTAACGGAATGCTTCATGCATATGAAATCATGCATCCGGATCATATAATTCGCCTCTGCGCTCCAACTGGTCGTGCAGCACAGCGTATGTCGGAATCTACTGGAAGAACTGCAGTGACAATCCACCGACTTTTAGATTATCAGCCGGATGGTCTTGGTGCAAATTATCGAAACGAAAAAAATCCGGTCGATGCAGATTTGGTTGTCGTTGATGAAATGTCGATGGCAGATATCCGGTTGTTTGATATGCTGCTTGCAGCACTGAAAACCGGTACAAAGTTGATTTTGGTTGGAGATGTTAATCAGCTGGAGTCAGTCGGTGCCGGATCTGTTCTTAATGATTTGATGGGGACATCGGATTTATTTATAGAGAAAAACCGTTTGACAGAGGTATTCCGTCAAAAAGGTGGTTCTCCAATTATAGATAATTCCCAAAAAATCAATGAGGGTAACATTCATTTGCATGAGTGTGAAGACTTTCAGATTATCCATACGAAATGTGAAGAAGAAACATTGGAACAGACAAAAAGCCTGATGCAAAAACTTTATAATAAAGATAACCCTTTTGAAACACAAATCCTTTGTCCATCGAGAAAAGGAGAAGCCGGAATCGAAAATTGCAATACGGTTTTACAGGATTTATTAAATCCAGGGAAACAGAGTCTGACTTATGGTAATACAAAATTCCGTGTGAATGACAAGATTATCATGATGAAAAACAACTATAGTTCTCAGGATGGATACTTTAATGGAGATATCGGTATTGTAAAAGAACTTGGAAAAGGAAAGATGGTTGCCGATATTCGCGGAGAAATGGTCAATCTATGCAGAGATGCACTGGATGATGTGCAGCTTGCATATGGAATGACAATCCACAAATCGCAAGGATCAGAGTTTAAAAATGCAATTGTAGTGATGCCATCAGAACCGGCAAACATGCTGGTAAGAAATCTCTTATATACGGGAGTTACCAGAGCAAAAAAAAGAGTATTTATTATTAATGAAGGCTCTGCTATGGAATGCGCAATACGAACAAATACAATAGGCAAACGAAGAACGATGTTTGCTGAATATCTGGCATTGGCAGCTAGAAAATATGAAGAATCCTCTCACTGAATTTTATGAGAGGATTCTTTTTTATTCTTTATTATTTTCAATATTTGTAAGGACTCCCTGAATTAGAAATCTTTGCCGTCCGTGATTGGTACAGGTGGACAATGTAACGATATGGTCATCTGTAGTTACCGGTACATTCATCTGATACGTGGAAAGTTTCTTTATAGTATCAAGATAGGATTGAAAGTCTTCTTTGGTCTGCATATCAATAGTATAAGGCACTGTAGCATCATTTACTGTCATTACCTCAAAAATGGTGTAAGTCATTTTCCCGGAAGGCGTATATACATAAAAGTAAGGATGTGCTTCTGTATATGATTTAGATTTATATAATTTGTTGTTACCAAACATGGAACCATTAATCATATTATGTCCATATACAATTGTATTTGGATCACTCCAATCGGATTTGTTATCTGCATGCATGAAAATACATCCGTTGATATTATAAGATTTACCAAACCCGTGTTTTAAATAATAGCTGTTGTTTTTGGTCTGTACAATCGGATAATTCACACTTGGATCCATACGAATCCATCCTACAATGTCTGGATTTTGTGTTTTCAGGGTATTCCAATCAACTTGAAAATCCTGCGTATGTTTCGAATCATCAGACGGAGTATCTGTAGCAGTCTGCTTTATTTTTTTGTATTCGGCATTTCCCTGTATATATTTTTCCTGTTGCAAAAATGCAAAATATATACAGATAAGGGCAGCAATTATGAAGGCAACCCCTAAAACTTTTCGGAATGATAGTTTCAATTCTTTCCCTCCCTTATTTGAGATAATCTTCAAATTCTTTGAAATATCTCATATTTTTTGGGGTTTGTAATTTCATGATGGCTTTTTTTTCAATCTGGCGGATACGTTCTCTTGTACAGCCGTAGACTTTTCCGACTTCTTCCAGTGTCATAATACTTCCTTGTGTCAGCCCGAACCGCATATCCAAGATTCCAAACTCTTTTTCGGTTAATATGCTTTTGATTTTCTGGATCATTAGCTGCATATCCTGTTCAAAATTTGTAGAATCTGCAATTGTAACAGCAGGGTCAGGTAAAAGGTCAAGTAATTCGGTTCTGGAATGAGAATCCTCCAGATTAATTTCCTGATTCAATGAAATACAGACATTATTGGTATAATATCTGCAAAGATCTTTTACAGTTTTTTCTGCAAGCCCGGTTTCTTTTACGATGTATTCAACAGGAGGTTCTTCCCCATATTCATTATTGTATTTTTCAATACATCTATGTATCATAGAGTATTTTTCCAATATATGTACCGGCATGCGGATTGTACGTCCGTTATTCATGACATATCGGCCGATCGCTTGTTTGATCCAGTGCATAGAATATGTTGAGAACTTAAATCCTTTTGTGTAATCATATTTATCAATTGCGATCAATAGACCGCAGACTCCTTCCTGCTGTAAGTCTTCGGCCGGAATGCCGCTGTATGTATAATTATTGATAACGCTGTGAACCAGCCCTAGATTATTAAGTGCAATTTGATTTCTCATTTCTGGTGTGGTGTGTTCATGATAGTAACGGAATACGATAATTTCTTCATCGGCTGTCAAACGTTTTCCTGATTCAAGTAATGCCATTGCCTGATTTTCCATAATGATCAACTCCTTTACAAATGGTTTTTTAAATGTTCAATTATAGTGTGATAGAAAATTTGAGGAAAAGATTTTTTTGGACAAAAAAGAAAACCCGCAACGGCGAGTTCTCTTTTCTGCATGATTTACGGGCATTCCCAGGGTGGGAGATCATTAATCTCAAGGGATGGATTCGCCTTAAAATTGTAATCATCAGGACCTGGATTATTTGGTCTATCCTGATATCGTTTAAATTCTTCTGGAATATCGGCAACATTTCCAAAAGGAAGGCTGTTGGATGGATTTGCTTTATTCGTTGCCTCATTCTGTTCATTTGATGGATTTCTCCAATCCAGAACCGTGATGAGCGAAGCATTGAATTCCGTAGTATATACTTTGGAACCGGAGCCGTTGAGATATGAACCAGAGTTGCAAGTAGATTCAACCAATACTTTCATACCTCGTTTTAAATTTTTTTCGGCAAAATTTGCACAATTCCATGTAACGAATTTAAGAAAATTTACTTTTTTATCCTCTTTTTTGTAACATTCAACGGCAAGACGGAAACGTGCAAGTTTTTTTCCATCTCCGATATCTTTTACTTCTGGGTCTTCACATAGCCGCCCTGAAAAAATACATTTATTGACATCCACGTATTTCATTCCTCCTATATATGGATAGTACAATCATGCTGATACAAATTTCTTCGATTCTCCTTTCGTCAGCAATTCTTGTCTATTATAAGAATGGAAGATGATAGAAAAAATAAATTTTGTCCAGAAATCCTTTGTTATGTAAATTTCATTCATACTAATAATGATACTAAAATGAAAGGAAGGAATCATATGAGACGATTAGATGATGTACTGCGTGCGAATGAATCTGCCGGGACAGGAAAACGAAAAAAGAAGAAGTCTGTAATTCCGGTATATGATATGAATGGAAAAACGATTACACCGGAAAAGAAGAAACGGGAATCACGAATCGCTGTAGCCGTATTGGTCATTGGACTGACTTTGGTATTTATTTATGTTCCACAATTTGTATTAAAGGATACTACCGAAAAACAGGTGAGTGTGAAAACAGATACCAGTGCAATCCGCATCAGTAATAATGCACTGAGAGATAACCCATCTGAGGATTATGATGGGGATGGCATAGAGAATAGTGAAGAAACATCTCTTGGAACAGATCCTTGGAATTCGGATACAGATGGAGACGGAATTACCGATTATGCAGAAGTCCATGTAACAAATACAAATCCTCTGCAAGCCGATGATTTGATGACAGATATGCAGGAAAAACAGGATGAACAGAAAGATAAAAAGGTCGGATCTCCATATAAAATTGGAAATGTTATATTGTGGGCGGATGATTATACTTCAAAAGCTTATGGAAGTGTTGTAGAGTGTCCAGATGGATATCGTTTCTGTAATTTCAGTGGATATGCACAATTTGCTGATAGTAATGCTAAATATGCATATCGTTTAAAAAATGGCGTGAGAACACTGCTGCCATATCGATCCGAAGAAAATGTATGGAAGGTTTCTAAAGGGGATTTGGTAGAGTTACATAAAAAGAAATTAAAGGAAATTGTAGAATTTGATTTCTTTTTCCATCCTGTATATGCACCGAAAAATACAGTGACCAGTATTTTTGCCAAGGTTCTTCCGGATAAAGGATTTATCACAGCTACGGAAAAGACCAAGAAGGATATTGAACCGGATACTAGAAATGCGGTGATAACAAAGATTCAAAAGCCAGCGTATTCAAAAACGGATTCGTCAAGATTTACCATGAATTCTAATACTTTGAATGATTTATTATTTGTACGGGAAGCAATCAAGGAGAATGACAGCTGTATTGCCGTATCATTATTTAACAAAGATCGTGGGGAATACATTGGTATTGTATATGGATATACAGCAGATGGAAGTCTGTTGATTGCTGATAATAAGACATTAAAGCCGATTGGAGTATTATCCATCACTGAAAAAGCAAAAAAAATTGTAGATAATACAGGATCGATGGTATCTTCTTCTTATTTTGATTTTGATGGTTTTGGGTTTCATTCACGAAACGGAGATCGTATCAGCTTTTTTGCAGCTTCATCCGACAAAGTTAAAAGCAGCAACTTTGGAAAAACTAAAGATACGGAAAAGAATAAAGATACAAAAAAAGATGATAAAACAAAAGATAATCAGACAGATCAAAATGAGACGCAAAAGGAGCAGGCAGCAGATCCTGGGCAGGCAGACCAGACACAGGAAAATCAACCAACAGATCAGATACAGGAAAATCAACCTACGACAGCAGAAAATAATCAATAGGTGAGAAAAGGAGTCTTCGGATTCCTTTTTTATTGTGTATTTCGTCAGTCACTCTATAAACAGTTAAGAAATAACGATGAAAGGAGTGGACCAAATGGGATTATATTTTGAAAAAGAGGATAAGGAGATACTTAATGAAGCTGTAACGCCATTGCAGGTTGTTGAGTATCTGGGACTTCCTGGACAGAAGATAGGACCCAATATATCTATTTTGTGTCCTGCATCTGACCATAATGATCATTCTTACGGAAATTGTGTGGTCTATGACCAGGGAAGAAAATGCAGATGCTTTGCATGTCAAAGAAGTTTTACACCGCTTTCTATATTAATTGAGGCTGGGCATTATAGTTTCTATGAAGCTATGTGCATTCTCGCATCAATGGCTCATATTGAAGATCGATTTGAGTCTACAGGGAGAGTGAGAAAAAAGCGAAAGGAACTGCCAAAATTAGATAATATGGAAAAAAAGCTGATAGGCATTGCGGATTTTCCTAAAATACAAATGGCAAAAGGAGTCCTGCCGGGAAGAGATGAGAAAAAGCGAACCTTTCGGGATGCATCAGGAGATTATATCTGGTATGAGTCCGTCACAAACCCATGGGTGGAATTAGCCAGAGATGATCCGGAAACCCTGAATTGGATGATACAGGGAAAATGTGAAGAAAAAATGACACAACTTGGATTGATTCGGAAAAATTTAGATGATTCGGAACAGAATGAAATTGGTGCATTTATAGAAGCAGTTCTTCAAAACTGTCATTTAACAAATGAGAAACCTAGAATGACAGAATATGTCATTGAACTTGAAAAACAGCTATTAAAAATTTATCACAGATTTGGTGGCAGTTTATCCGGTAAGGAAATGGGAGCTACATTTTTAAAAAATTATACATCCGCATTATAATTCCATGAAAAAAGGAATCCGAATGGATTCCTTTTTTAGTATGAATATTTTTTTGTGTCGATAAACCAAGTCCGAATATGTTCATTGTAATATAATTCCACATATCTGGCTGCTTCATTAAATTCATATTGACATTTATACCGTAAGCTGCCAATCGACTGATCAATTTGTGTACAAGATAAAATTTTTACTGTTTCCTGTTTGAATTTGAAATACAGAGGCAGCACTTCTCCTCTTGTATTAAAAGACACAATAACTGGAACTGCTATAAGATTTGGATTGTCGCGCATACTATCTGATGTCATTTTTACGGCCCCCTTTTATACATCGATATTTTACCATGAAATATGGGAATGTAATAGGAGATATTTGCGAAAATTCCAACCGATTTAAACTTTTCTCACATACTAATATTAGGAAGTGTGAAAGGAGAATTTTGATGAGAAAAAAAGCATTTTTGGCATTGATGTTAACTCTTACGATTATAAGTTCGTCAGGATGTCAAACTGAAATAAAGCCAGCTGATCCAAAAGATGGCAAATATGCAACACAGACCTCCATGACTTCGTTGGAATATGCCCTGTATATGAATAAACAGATAACCGTATTTACCAACCAGTTGAGTACCAGAATGGCAGTTGCAGCAAATCACAAAGACGTGCAGTCATCAAATGAAAGCTATATGACGCAGCAGAGTATCGAAACTTTACAGGATACACTGGACGAAGTGACGGTAACAAAACCATCGAAAGAAAAAGATGATTCAAGAGAAGCGGTGATGACTGCGATGGAAACCGCAATTGAACATTTAAAAAGCTACAAATCGGATTTAGATGAGGGTAAGGATATATCTGGATATGCGGATGAATTTCAAAATGACTTTAATGAACTGACCGGTCTTGCAAATCTTTACAATCAATAAGAAAGGAGGCTGATATTATGGCTAGAGAAAATACCGTATATTTATATGGTCGTCTGATTGCTGATCCAAAAAACCGGATGGATAAAGAAAACAATCCGATTAGTTCCAGAATGATTCTGCAAACACTCAGAAGAAGTTACGCTAATGATGAAATGATTCTGCAGGGGAAAATCATACCAGATACACCAATTGTAATATCAAGAAATCCGGAACTGATTGAGAGAATGCATCTATCTGAACTGGAAAAGGGAGATTTTGTATATGTAAAGGGAACAGTATGCACTATGGAAACAAGAAAACGATATATTTGTCCAAGATGCGGGCATGAAAATGTCAAACAGGAGGGAGTTATTGTATATATTGATCCTATTTATGTGAGAAAAACAGAAAATGATTTTAATGAGCATATAAAAATTATAGAGCAATATCTGGAAGAACGCATTTGGAACCTGAGTCAGTTTTCAGAAGATTACCGGCCAATGGAAGTGAATCGCATAGTACAGATTCTTCCCAGTTGTAAAGAACTTCGGGCTTATTTAATACAGCAGTATCCGGGAAAACGGTTTATCAAAGAAAATATGGATGATGTCGGAAATCATTTATCCAATTATAAGAAAGCACTGGAAGCCGGAGATGACGTTTCTGATTTTAAAGATATTTTCTTAGGGGATAAACAATCGTTAGAACAGTATGCATTTCATCATTTAAAAAACCGGCAGGAAATCAGTAACCAGGTATTTATTATGGGAACTCTTTGCATGGAACCGGAATATTATGCAAATGAGGACAGCAGGCTGCAGACCTGTCAGTTCCCGATTGCTTCTAACCGGTTGAGAAGAATTAAAGAAGATGGAGCAGATAAAAAAACAGATTATCCTTGGGTAAAATGTTTCGGACCGATGGCAGAGCAGCATAGCATATGTCTGCATACCAATTCTACAATTTACATTAATGGTGCGATTGAAGCAAGGGATATTGAAATTGAAATGTGCTGTGAGCAGTGTCAGCAGAATTTCCTTGCAAAAAGCAGTTCCATTGAAATCGTACCGTATCATATCGAATACATTGATGACTGTATTATTCCGGAAAGTGACCGTGCTTATGAAGAGGATGGTTTGATGGAGGGGGAGGCATATGAAACAGAATAAGAATCTGCTTTCTTCCAGATTGACAGAAAACCGGATAGATGATCAAAATATCATTCAGAGTAATACGGATTTATCTAACCAAAAGAGCAGTGCTCCGATATCAGATAAAAAGCAGTACAAAACTTGGGGCAAAAGGAAAAAAAAGGAAGAACCGGCATATTTTCAATATGCGGACTCTTCAAATTTAACGGATCGAAATCTGGAAGATTATGCAGAAATTCGAGATAATACGAAAATGAAACGTGGTAATCTGCATACAAAGATTATTAATTTCATCCTGATTGCAGGATGTATTTACTTATTAGTCTTAATCTTTGGTGCTGCAGTAACAAAATATCAGTATAATTCAGACGGAAAAGCAGTCCCAGAAAAAATGTCTGTAGATGATATCCGGCAGAAACATAATTTTGATACGATATTGACACAGTACGAATATTGCAGGTCATTATATGAAAAAACATTATTACTGGACTACAGGGTTGCACAGGGGCAGGAGGACACTCTGGAGATTGCCCCGGAATATGAAGCCCTTTTAGATGATGTACAAAATCTATCCGTGAAGACAGACGCAATTTCCGTAGATACAAAGTATGATCAGGTAAAATCAATGATGGTTAACTGGATCAAAAATGACATTGCAGTATATCTCCAGAATATTTCAGCTGCGATTTCTGAAAATAATACTGAAAAAGCAAATAATGCATTGCAGGATAAAGACAGGGTATCTGATGATTTCTCTCTGATCACACAGAACATTGTTGCTCTTGGAAGTTCGATATCCGGTGCAGATTTAACAGATATCAAGTCATGGACCCCGGAAGATTATGTTGATCAGGAAATCAACGGAAAGTGAGGAAGGTAATATGGCGAAAAATCAAAAGACACTGGAAAATCAATACCATATGGTAGTAGCAAGATGTAAGGATTTGGAAGAACAAATGCGCATCCGGCAGAAACAATGGGATCAGCGGGAAGTGGAGTCCAAAACAACAGAAAAACTAATGCGCGAATTGTGTGAAGATATTCTTGCAAAGGACAGTAAGGAAATGGTGCTGGGAACGGATTATTCCTGGAGTTCAATTCAAATCAATGAATTGATTCGTAAATCAAAGCAGTCCTTTACAAATTATATTGCTTCACGCACGGATTTCATGCAAAAACTTGTCGATCAGCTGGAAGAACGCCGATTGGAGATTGAAGGGTTAAAGGATCAGATTTCTGTCATGCAGTTATCTCCGGTGCAAGCATCATTATCGGAAACAGAGTTAGAAGAAAAAGCCAGACAGGAAAGAGAACGGAAAAAGCAAATGAGTGATAGACCCATGCAGTTCCCTGAAAAAAGCAATTATGCTGACAATGGTCCTCAGATTGTTATGGAAGAGACCGATTTTTGTGATCCGGTTGAAGAACGTGTGATGGGTAAGATTGCTGAAAAAGGCGCAAAACTGCAGATCAATCCTAAAGCAACACCTGTTACAGAATCCAGAAAAGTGATAGAACAGAAAAAGGCAAGAAAAACCAGGTCTATGAAGCATATGATCGATCTCAAAGACTATGAAAAGAAAATGGATGAACTGTCATGGATGATTCTGGATGCAATCGGAACGAAAGGTCATTCAACATATTTGGATATAGAAGCTGATATAACCGAAAAGGATGCGACATACACACAGGGAAAAATACGAAGTACAATTACGATTCTTTCCAGTCTGGGAGTTATTAACAAGGAAGTAGTCAAAACCCCGAAAGGAGCTTTAAACGTACACCAATTGTCTACGGTTGGAACCAGATTATATCAGGAAAAGTATGGGCAGTCTGCAGTAATGTCAGAAATGGATCAGATTATGGCAGAACATGATAATTGTACACACGGATACGGAATAAAAATCGTAGCAGAAATGTTACGGGAATCTGGCTTTTATAAATCAGTAAGTGACCGTAATCGGAAAAATCCGATCAAAATCAAAGAGGGAATTTCTTATATTCCGGATATCATCTGTATTGATAACAATGATGTGAAAAGTTACTATGAGTACGAATGTGTAAACCATACCCAGACGAATTTTAATGGGAAATGCAATAAAATGTGCAGTGTGACATCGGTATTGAATTTCATTGTACCGAACAGGACATGTGCGGATAAGATCCGTGGGGAAATAGGAAAATGGATTGAAAATCGTGGGGAAGGATCGCTAAAAAATGTAACCATCCGTATCAATACAGTATCACAGCTTGGCGAAAAAAATCTCCAGGAAAACAAGAACTGGAAATATGTTTTTGAACCGGGAAAGAAAGGAAAAGAACCTTATGTGAATTTCTGATATTGCATTTTGCGGAAGATGTTCATAAAATATAGGTAAGAAAGTTGTTCTGTATGAGATAAAGCACTCTATAAGTGTATGGATGATATTGATGAGAGGAGTATTCTTCTTTGATATGAGTCTGTATTAGAAACTGCATAAAGGGATATTTCCCAAGTCTGTATGAATGGGAAATGTTCACACCACTTTTCCATTTAAACATACGTTTGCATGTGAAGAGAGGTGAAAAAACATAAAGCAGAAGTTAAGTCTCGAAGAAAAGAAAGAGAAAATCAAAGAATTCAGACCAATTGATGACGTGTTTTTTGAGGTTTTGGCAAATAAGCCTGTTTGTCAGGAGATGTTGCGAACCATCTTAGAAGATGAGGAACTGATTGTGCAAGATGTAATTACCCAAAACAGCGAAAAGAATTTATATGGCAGATCCGTCAGACTTGATGCACTTTGTACACTGGGGAACGGAGAAAAATGCAATATTGAAATACAAAGGTCTGATAATGATGATCATCTAAGACGTGTACGTTACAACGCATCCAGCATCACTTTACGCAATTCTCAAATCGGAACAAAATTCGACAAGATCCCAGAAGTATATGTTGTATTTATTTCAGAATTCGATGTGTTCAAAATGGGAAAAACAGTATACCATGTAGATAATGTGATAAGAGAAACAAAGAAAATCGTACAGGATGGCTTACACAGAATTTTTGTAAATACAGAAATTGATGACGGAACAAAAACATCCCGTCTTATGAGCCATTTCACAGAAAAAACAGTAGAAGACGTAGAATTTCCAGAGCTTTCAGCACGTATGCATGAGCTCAAGGAAGAAGAAGGAGGGATTACAGTTATGAGTGATGTGATGGAAAAATACGAAAAAATTGCTGCGGAAGAAGCAACTCAGAAAACAACTCAAAAAGCAATTCGTAATATGATAAAGTTTGGAGTCTCAAAAGAAAAAATTTTATCTGAATATACGGAAGAAGAGTATAATAAAGCCATGGAAGCGGAAAATGTTCTCATGGTTTAAATTACAATAACAATACAGAAATCAATCATATCATAGTAAAGGGCAGGGTGTGCTGCCCTTTTTATTATTCCTAAAATCAGACATTCTTCTTGTATAAGTAAATCTGAGGACGAAAGGAGTGAAGAAGATTCTCTCGGCTTATAAAATTAAAATCAGGAGGAATTAACAATGAACTATTGGGAAACAGTTGCGGGACAGGAATTACTTAATTTGATCAGAATGGAGGTAAGTAGATACTCTGCAAGAAAACAGTATACGATCAAAACAAAGTTGCAAAATTCAGAAGAAACATTGGAAAAGGAACTGGCAGAAGGGGCAAAATATGTTTCGTCTTACCAGTATAAGCTAAAAAACATCGATTACGTTGTGTTCATATTGGAAAAATAAGCTGAGGTAAAAAAAGTTCGGAGAAATCCGGGCTTTTTTTATTGCATTCGCTTTCAAACACACTATTGATAAGGGCAGATGAAATAATCATTCGGAAGGAGGATGCCTATGTCAGATATTTTGGTTTTCCAATATAACGCAGCGAGTAGTTTTGCTTATATGCTGACATCCAATTTATGGTTCTTTCTGCTTGTTGCAGGGGTAGCAGGAACCATTTTTCTTTTACTGAAAGAAGAAATCGATACTTCCGTTCGTGAAGAACAGAACATCATTTAGAAAGGAGAGAGAGTATGTCAAGAAAAGAAGAAACGCTTACATATAAGCAGAACATGAGTAAAACAGAGGTTTTCCATGTGATCAAAGCAATTGGATGCCCTCTGATTGTATTCGGACTTGGAATATTTACCATTTCTAACTTCGCAAATTTTGGCACGAAACTGATCTGTCCGGCAGCAGGGATTATGTGGTTCCTTGGATTTTTTGTTGCTCTTTTGATGCCATCTCAGCGAAAAGAAGTTTTAAATCAGACATTAATTATCTGCACTGTTTATTTTTGCACCTTACTCGGATTTAAGATTGCTCTTGGAATTGTTTCCGGAGTCAGTGCGGAAATGATAGCAGCTTCTTTTAATCAATCTATTCCAACATCTACAGGAAATGCAATGCCAGGATATCTGCAGAATCTCTTATGGTTTTCCGCTATTGGAATTCCAATCGGGCAAGTAGGAATGCAGGGAAAACGGTTGCTGCAGTTTCACCATAACAAGTCGTTGCAAAAGACATTTGGTCAAAAACGTGGCATGCGCGATAGCGGAAATGGTAATAGCAGGATGATTTAAGGAAGGTGATAATATATGCTGTCATTATATGAATTAAAAAAGATATTAAATCCGAAACAGGACAGTACACCGGAAGATGATTTTCGTATTATTCAGAGCTGGGCCGAGTATGATGAAAAATCTTCAAAGCCGCCGGAGGAAAGAAATCTGAAATATCTGTGTTATGAATTGGAGGTTATGAACCCGGATACTGGAGAAATTACACATTTCTATAAAGCAATCAAATTTGCAAGGGTGATCCGTCTTCCGGCAAATGCGAAACAGTCTACTGCGTTCATGGATATGCAGGAACAGATTCTTGCCGGTGTACATGAGCGGAATTATAACATGATCACGATAATCGCCAATGTGATCAAACCGGTTGCTCTTGGCTTATTGTATTTGTACGGAATCCAGGGCGTGGCGGAGAGCTTGGAGAAGGCGAAAGAAAAGGCATATTACGACTTTAAAGGATTTGTAGGTATGCTCCAGGGAACTTTCCGTGTTCTGGAAATCAAATGTGTTGAAGCACAGGAAACGGAATGGCTGCGGGAAAAAATGTACAACATGGATTATATGACGGTAGTACGTGGCATCCCGAAAGCGAATAAAGCGGGTGAAGATGCCGGGAACCGTGGAATGGGAGGTTCTAACATTAACCCGGATTCACAGGGAACGCTGGAAGAAATGATCACCGGTATGGCTGATTACGAATATGTAATAGAAGTTCTTTCAACACCGGTATATCTGGACACTCTGACAGGATGGCAGAGGCAGTCTCAGAAAGAAATGACTGCTTGGTACAGCCAGCTGCAGGGAACAAAGTCATTAAGTATGAATCTGTCTATTCCAATGATGTATATGGCTAATGCCAGCCAGAGCCAGGGATGGAGTAAAGCTTATACAGATGCAAACTCAGTAAGCTACGCCCACGGAGAAAGCTTTTCACAGTCCGAAGGACAGTCAGTAGGAGAAAGCCTCTCCAGATCATTTGGACAATCGATCGGACATTCACAGGGACAGTCTCTAACTAACTCAGTAAGCCACGGACTTTCTACATCACATGGCGTATCATTTGGAGAAAGTTTCGGTCACAATACAGGGATTTCAGCCGGAATGGGAACCAGTGCAAATCATGGGACAAATGTTGGAGCCGGTGTTAATTCCAGTCAAGGAATGAATGCAAGCGAAGGATTAAATGCCAGTCATGGTACGAATACAAGTCAAGGAATTAATTCCAGTCATGGTACGAATCAAAGTATGAGCATGAATGAGAGCCAGGGATACAGTGAAGGAACGAATGTTTCTCAGAGTCATGGATATAGTCAGGGCAGCAGTTACAATCTTTCTCATGGACAGAATGTGAGCACTTCCCATAATCTATCACACAGTCAAAACGTGGGGTATGGAGAATCAGAATCCATGAATGTAGGAAATAGTGCCAGTTATGGTCAGAGTTCATCGAATTCATTCTCTCAAAATCTTGGAGAAAGCTTCAATTTTGGTAAGAACTATGGTGTCAGCCAAAATCATGGTGTATCAAGCTCTCATGGAACAAACAGCGGAACGTCAAATAATGTTGGTGCAAATGGTGGATTGCCAATGGGAATTGCCGGAGTTAACGGAAGCCATGGTTGGAGCAACGGAACAAGTGATTCTGCTGGAACTTCTATGGGGTACGGAAGCAGTTACGGTAGTTCTTATGGACACGGATTGTCATCTGGCATTTCGAATGGAATAACAAATGGACAAAGTACCAGCATTGGTGCAAGTATGTCGCACGGCAATAGTGTCAGTCATAATGTTGGCTATGGTGCATCGGAAAGTTACGGAACCAGTGTAGGAGAGAGTGTATCACAGGGATGGGGAGTGAATCAGTCAGAAAGTACTTCGCAAAGCATTGGTCATTCCGTAGGCATGAGTTCATCTGTAGGAAGAGGATACAGTATGGGACAATCTCAGAGTGTCGGAGAATCATTAAGCATGGGTCAGTCAGACAGTATGGGAATGTCCAGAAGTCTTGGCTCATCTGTAAGCATGGGATCTTCATTAAGCACTGGAGCTTCCCAGAGCGAAGGCGTTTCTGCAAATGTAGGACAAAGTGCCGGAGAAAGCTATTCGCAGAATGTGGGACAGAATTATGGCGTATCCCAGTCAGAGACATTGGGACAGAGTATGGGTCAGTCAGTATCTGATTCTGTTACGCAGTCAGCTTCATCCGGTTACGGAGAAACAGTAGGAAGAACACAAGGCGTTTCCAATGGACAGTCTTATACATCAAGCAATGGAACCAGTAAAGGCACAAGTAATGGAACCAGTGGAACAATGACCAGCGGAACCAGCAGCTCAATGGGACTCGGACCATCTATTGGCTACAGCAAATCTTATCAGTGGCTGGATCAGGGAGTAAAGGATCTGCTGGAGTTGATGGAATTCCAGAACGAAAGAATCAAAAAGGCATTAAGAGGACAAGGAGCTTTTTATACATATGTATATATTGGATGCCCATCCTTAGATGCGTTATCTACAGCACAAGCTGTTGCAAAGAGTACGTGGCAGAACGAATATGCCATGGTGGAACCAATTCAGGTACTGGATCTTTCTGAAACGGAACAGAAACATCTCTTGTATCATTTCGCAGCATTTTCTGCAGATGTTACCAGGGAAGATGTTTTCGGAGTGCAGCAATATAAGTATTGTACGGTGCTTCTTCCGGAAGAATATACCGCATATACACACCTGCCAAGAGTATCTGAAGGTGGAGTATTCTCTATTGTACAGGATATTCCAAAGTTCTCTGTTCCATCTATGTTGAAAGGCGAGATTTACATGGGAACGATTCTGAATCCGGAACGGTGGACTTTTGAAAATGGATATCGTACACAGTTTGATTACAGAATTGCCGAAGAAACATTATTACATGGGTTCTTTACTGGAGCATCCAGATCAGGTAAGACGGTGGCAGCAATCCGATTTATCGCAGAGTTGTCAAAAGTAAGACGAAAGAAAACCGGAAAACGTCTTCGTATCGTAGCAATGGATCCAAAACAGGATTGGCGGACACTTGCAAGATTTGTAGAGCCGGAGAGATTCAAATTCTATTCTATGGGAAATGTAAATTTCCGACCTATCAAATTAAATCCATGGAAGATTCCAAAAGGTGTTTATCCGCAGATCTGGATCGATGGAGTTATAGACATCTACTGTAGGGCTTATGGCCTTCTGGAACGTGGTAAGCAGATGATTGCCGATGTCGTCTTTGAATTATATGAAGAAGCAGGTGTAATGAAAGCGATTGATAAAGAGGACTGGAAAGAAACAGTTCCGGAATTATCAAAACAGGTTAATTTCGCTGCTATTTATAAAAGAATGGAGAAAAAGAAGGATGACTTGGACAGTCCGGGAAAAGGACGGGCCGGAAATGATACCAGGGATGCATATGCACGTCTTCTGGATCGTTTAAACTGCTTTGACCGAAAATATTCGATTGAAAGCCGTTTGTATGGAACATCTGATGGTCTGGGGATTGATGACCTGATTGGAGACGATGATGTTACGGTACTGGAGTCAAAAGGACTGGAGAATACATTCAAGAACTTTATCTTTGGTGTAATCACTTCCGGATTCTACAAATTTGCTTTGGCACATGAAGGTGGATTTTTAGCGGAAGACCAGTATGAAACGGTACTGGTTATTGAAGAAGCAAATGAAGTCTTGACCGGTAATGATTGTGCCGGAACTGGTGGCGGCCAGACGTTTGGTATGTCTGGACAGTCTGAATTTGAGCAGATTTTGGATCAGTCTGCTGGATACGGATTATTTATTATGGCAATAACGCAAAAGATAGCAGATATGCCGTCTTCAATCATTGCAAACAGTGGTTTAGTATTTGCTGGAAGGCTGAAACGAACCGATGATATCAATGTAGTAGTACGGACGGTTGGACGTGAAGAGCGTATCGATGACCGTGATCTGGTCAAATGGTTTCCTCGAAGTCCTACAGGCTGGTTTGTATGCCAGACTTCTCGAACATTTGACTTTAAGGATGCAGAACCGATCCTGGTACAGATCAGCCGGTTGAATATCAACCCACCATCAAATCTGGAACTGGATGAAATCCTGATTCAGAAAGAAGCAGAACAGAAATTAAAGAGTGCGTAAAAAAGAACAGCTTCCTTAAAAAAGGAGGCTGTTTTATCATTATGAGATACGGAATAATCTGTTCTGATGTATGTACTGAATTTATGCTTTGTACCCATGTCAAATCATAGGCTTCCAGAACGGTAATGTTGCGAATAAAGTAGATATTAGTGCTTTGTACCCATGTCAAATCATAGACTTCCAGAACGCTGCCGTTTCAGTCATTTCTTTCGAACTCGCTTTGTACCTATGTCAAATCATAGACTTCCAGAACTCTTCTCCACCTAGTTCCGGGGGCGTCTCCGCTTTGTACCCATGTCGAATCATAGGCTTCCAAAACTTACATTTGTGGACTCCCCATTGTAACCGTGCTTTGTACCTATGTCAAATCATAGGCTGCCAGATTCTCAAATAACATAGATTTTGGTGAGTGGACTAACTGCCCTCACCTTTTGGCTGCAAAGTCAGCCAGTAGTTTTGCTTCTATTTATAGTATGTCAGATAGGAATATACAATAAAGAAATACATATTAAGGTTAGTTGACGGTATGATGATAAAAATATATAATTTAGATGTAATCAATCTATTATATTGACTATAAATATATAATTATGTAGAGGAAAAAGAGATGCAAAAGAAAAATTTTTGCCCATATTGCGGAGCAAAATTAAGTGGTGAGGTTCGCTTTTGCCCACAGTGCGGTAAGAAACTGGAAGATGATAGTATAAATAATTCAGAAGAAGTTTCTCAAGAGGAATCAATTGAAGAAAATATTCCAGAGCAGCACTCATCGGGAGAAATAGTTTCGGACAATACTCCAAAAAAGAAGAATGAGGGAAATGAAATTACGGAAGAATTTCCAGATGGTTTGGATGAAAATCCATCTGGAATTAAGAAATCGAAAACACCCGTGTTTATTAAAATTATTATAGGTATTGTTGTTGCGGGATTGCTTTTCGGACTAGGTTATAAGTTGTTTGATGTGGCAGATAATAAAAAAGCACAAAAGCAGGCAGAAACAAAAAAAGAAGATACGAAGAAAACACCGGAGAAAGAATCAAATAGCAAAAAAATCGGGGATCAGACATTCCATACAAATATAAAAGGAATTGGAGAGGTGGAATTTATTTCTAATACCCCAAATACTAATGAAAGTAAATATGCAGATGCCACATTCGAAATTGAGAAGGATGGAAAGACATATGAAAAGCTTCCGGGATATGAGAAGAACAATATCCGGAAAGACAAGGTTTTTCAAAGTGTAGATGCGGTATCTTTCCAGGATTGTAATAGTGATAATGCGGATGATATTATCATCATCAATTCATATAAAGTAAATAAGAATGTGAAAACAGAATCACGTATTTATATTCAGGGATCGGATCAGAAATTTACTTTGGATAAAGATCTGTCAACAAGGGTTAATGAGAATGGATCACTTGCAACGGTTGCTGATATTGTGGATTACTTAAAACAGGAAGAATCGAACACAGCAGAAATATCTTCTAAATCCGAACAGAAAAATTCTGGACAGGAAGCTTCTTCGGATGAATGGAAACAAGCATATATTAACTGGGTAAATCAAAGACCGGATTGGACCTATGTATTGTTTGATGTAAATGGGGATGATATCCCGGAAATTGCTGCAATTGGAACCTGTATGGCAGATGGCGGTGCAGTCGCTACATATGCGAATGGCGAAGTGCAAGAATTACAGACATATCGTGCCGGAATTTTTTACATGCAGGGACAGAATGCAATTGATAATGAAGATGGAAACATGGGAAATTACTATGACCGTGTATTTAAAATAGAAGATGGTAAATGGGTGCAAATTGGAGACGGTGCATATGGAGACGAAAGTGATGATCCTGCAGAAACTGATGAATATGGAAATGTTACTATTAATTTCAAATACACTTGGAATGGAAAAGATGTTTCAGAGGAAGAGTATTCTTCTAACTTAGGCAAGGTATTTAATATAGACCGTGCCGAGTTGATTAGTGAACAGGGCGTTTCTGCATCAGAGATTATTACTCAGATACAAAATTTTTAAAATAAATAGATTAAATAAACTAGCAGTCTTAATTAGGCTGCTTTTTTTATGCAATTAAACAAGACTGAAAATATAGGAAAAGTGGAATGTATACACTTGTTGGTTTTATTTTGTCCAGAAATAGATCAAATTTATCATTTCTGTCATTCTAATAATAGGACAAAATTGTTCAAATAAAAAAGAAAGGATGTAGACAGAAATGAGTACAAGAAATACGCTTGGAACAGGGCAAAATAATTCCACTTATATGAATTCAAAAAATAAAGGAATCATCATGCTATTAGTTGCAGCGGTTATTGTAGGAATTATTGGAGGAGTTGCATTGATCACGTACATGAAGCCACAAAAGACTACTGTGTACACATTCAAGGATAACTACAAGGCTGGAACAGAAGTAACATCGGATATGCTGACAGCAGTGCAGTGTGATTCAAAAATTGTAACTGCTGGTAAAAAAACAGATACATCTTCTAGGTTTGTGACAGGTGCAAATTTAAAGGCTGTCTTGAATTCTGGTGATTCGCTCCGCATGGATGTGTCAGAAGGAATGCCTTTGACATTATCAATGCTGTCAGTGAACGGTGGATCTACAGTGGAAATGAATATGGATCCGACCAAAGTAGCAGTTACAGTGCCAGTTACAAATGTAAGTGGTGTGACAAATGATCTGAAAGAAGGGTCCAGAGTCAACATTTATGCAATGGGTGTAGATACTCCGGGAACAACACTTTTATTCCAAAATATGCGTGTAATCAACACACAGAAAGATAATGGAACGCTGAGTAGTGCAACAATCGAAGTTGATGTGGATCAGTCTTTAAAGCTGGTATATGCAGCAAATTATTCAACGATTTATCTTGGTCTAGTGGACAGTACAGGATATGAAGCAACTGATAATGCGGAGCCAAGTTACGTTCCGGATTCAAATAACGGAGGGAACTAAAAACTATGAAAAAAATATTACTTATTGACACGAATTTTGGATTTACTGCAGATGTTGAAAGCAGAATGTTGTTAGAAGACAGCGATACATTTGAAATTATTATCAGAAACCAGGCGGACAGAGTAGAAGATGCAATTGAGGCCGAAAAACCGGATGAACTTCTGATTAATGCCAATCTTTTAAGCAGCCATCCGACATGGAACTTTGGAATTCCGGTAAAGACTTATGCCAAAGATGTAGAAGGGGTAGACCAGTCACATAAAAAGAATATTCCGTGTTATGGTGTAATTCAGATGGCAGGAGATCTTTTGAGCGCAATTGAAAGTAATGCAGTTGTATCCGTATCACAGGTAAAAGAAAAAAAAGTTACAGAAAAGCAAAAAAAGGAAGCAGTTGTCAAGCCGGAGATATCGGCAAGTACACCAGCGCAGGAGCCTGTGAAAAATGAGAAGCAGTCGAGCCAAGTAAATCCTTCTGATATGAGTCAGTTTTTTGCGGAGCATGCAGAAGAATTTATGAAATTTATGATGCAACAGGCCGGTGGAACTCCACCTGTACAGGAACCGGCACAGCCAGAGAAGTCTGTAGAACCAATAGAGCCGGAAGAATTTAAACAGAATGCTTTTCCAGATAAAGATATTAATGAAAAGAAAAATATGGAACCAGCTCAGGATACTGCGCCAGAAACAGGAATGGATATTCGCTCACGTATGGAAGCAGCAAGAAAGCGGGAAGAGGAAGAAAACCGTAGGAATCAGATGGCGGAAAGAAAAGAACAGAATGAAGCGATGCAGCAGGTGGAAGAAGATCTTGGTCATGTGAAAAAACCTGCAAAAGTGATTACTGTTTTTTCTGCGAAGGGCGGTGTCGGTAAAACAACAATAGCTTGTGAACTTGCCACATTCTTATCACTTACAAATCATGGAAAAGGAAAGTTCCGGGTATGTCTTGTAGATTATGATCTTATGTTTGGAGATATTCTCAGTACATTGAATTTCAATCCAAACCAGGCAAATATGATGGATTGGATTGCAGATCTTGACAAAAAACATAAGGCAGGGCAGGAGTGGAACGCTATTTCGTATGATGCCGGACAGATTGAAAGATTTCTCCAGAAAAAAGAGGAAAGCGGGTTATATTCACTGATTGCCCCAATCACCAATTTTGATTACATGAAAATCTCAAATGAGGAAATCGTAAATTTATGTGGTACGATGCTGCGAAACATTGTGGAGAATGGAGATTTTGATTTTGTTATTGTTGATACGGGAAATAACATTGAAGATGCGACCTATGTCTCTTTGGAACGTGCAGATGAAATCTTATTGATTTTGACACAGAGTATGAATTCTGCAAACTGTAATAACAATTTTCTCAATACAATGAATCACTTAGAATTTGATCTTTCAAAGATACGTATTGTGATTAATAAAGCAAAGCCAGCCAAAGGCGTTGGAATCTCAGTGAATGAGCTGCAGGAGGCTTTAAAGAATCCAGTTACGAATCAGCCGTTTGAATGTTATGCCAAAATCAAGGACAATGACGCTGTGCAGAATGCAGAAAATATAGGAGAACCAATGGTATATAAATCCTCACATGAATTTACGAAAAGTATCGGTGAAGTTGCTCATCATGTAATCGGCGATACGTTTGTTTTAGCAAAACCAAAGAAGAAGAGGTTCAGTTTCTTTAGAAAAAAATAAGTAAAGGCGAAAAGCAGGATCCGTAAGGGTTCTGCTTTTTTGTCCAGAAAATGTTCCTAGAAAGCAAATCACACACTCTATTAGAGAGAAAAGTAGAAAAGGAGGACGTAACATGGGAATTATACAGGAAATGCTGACACAGGACCATGAAAAAAAACAGACCATTGATCGAAAAGTCAGCGAACAGCATATTATGCCGACACAGGGAGAACAGCAGAAGGCAAATGATGTAATTCGAATAATATCAGAAAAATATGCAGAAAAGCTAAAAAATCATTCCATTCAAGATATTGAAGATGAATTAATTGAGGCCATTCGAAAGGAATGTGAAGGATTAGATTTAACTTATGAAGAACAGAAACGTATCGAAAAAACCGTTATTATCACAGCACTTGGTCAAGGACCAATAGAAGAATACCTCCGGGATCCAAATATTACTGAAATTGTTGTACAACGATTTGATAATGTAGTAATTGAAAGAAATGGAAAAATTGAAAGTGTAAAGGCTGTTTTTTTTAATGAAGAACATTTAGTGAATACAATTGAACGTATTGTGCAAAGTGCAGACAGGCAAATTAATCAGAGTGTTCCGATTGCAGATGCAAAACTCGCGGATGGAAGCCGTGTGAATGCAACCATTCCACCAGTTACTCCGGACGGTGCCACCTTAACCATTCGTAAATTTAACATGAACTGGCTGAAAGGCAAAGACTATATTAAAATGCATGCACTAAATAAAGAGATGCTTTATTTTTTGGAAAGATGTGTAAAGGGAAAACAGAGTATTTTTATCAGTGGGGGTACTGGCAGTGGAAAGACTACGCTATTAAATATGCTGTCAGAATTTATTCCAAATGATGAATTAATTATTACGATAGAAGATGTATGTGAACTCCAGCTGAGACAAAAAAATGTTCGAAGAATGGAAGTAAGAGTGTCGAATAATAAAGAGATGATGAAAATTGATCAACAGACACTTGTAAAAGCTGCATTAAGACAGAGACCGGATCGAATTATCTTAGGCGAATCGCGAGATGGATCAATTGTGGATCTTATTTCTGCAATGAGTACAGGACATGATGGCTCCCTTAGTACTGGACATGCAAATAGTCCTCGAAACTTATGCGATGTACGTATTCCAATCATGTATTCTATGAATAAAGAAGCGGATTTTTCAGAAAGATCTATTGCTATGCAGATTGCCGAAGCAATTAAGATTATCGTTCAAATATCCAGGATGCCTGATGGCTCCAGAAAAATTACATACATTTCGCATGTGGATGGTGTGACGGCAGATGGAAAAGTAAATATCAAGGATATCTTTAGATATGATGAACTGAGTGGACAGTTTATTAAAACAAAATATTATCCGAAAAAGATTGTGGAATCAATTCGAAGTAAGGGATTAGATTTTGAAGAAGGAATATTTAAAACGAAAAATAAAGAGGAATCTGATGAGTGATAATCAGGACTAATAATGTAAAGGGAGTGAAAACATGCCATATATACATATTATTGCATTATATGAAATCTTCGTAATCTTAGTCACATTGTATTTCATTATAAAGTTACATTTCAAAAACAACAGAATATCAAAAGAAGAAGATTTTATTGATTTATATGAAAAAAGAAGAAAAAGGTTAATAGAAAATGCGGGAATTAATTTCCCAATGAAAAATTATCTACTTCTTTTAATTTTATCACCTATTGCACTTGGAACATTTATCTATGTTTTAACTGATAATGCGATGTTTTCTGTAATTGTTGGAAGTTTTGGAGTTTTAGTTCCAAGAGGACTTATCATATTGCTCACATACGATAATAATAAAAAATTTGAGGAACGTTATGCGAAATCCTTGCGACAATTGAGTGCTTCTTTGGAGTCCGGATCTAGTATTCTAAATGCAGTAAATGAAGTTGCAAATTGTGCTTTTTTACATGAATCAATGAGAAAAAAATATGCAACTTTAAGTTCAGATTTAATTATGGGAATTCCAGTAGCGGAAGCATTTCAGAGATTTGCTAATGGAACAAATTCACAAGATGCAGAAGACGTTGCTTTGGCTATTGATATCCAAAATGAGATTGGTGGTCATGAAGCAGACGTCATCCGAGATATTTCAAATAACATTTATGCCCGAATTATGTTACGCCGAGAGGTGAACAGTATTTTTGCAGAAACTGCTTTGATGGTATGGACGTTTGATCTGTTACCACCAATTATTATCATAGGATTCTCTGTGTTAAATCAGCAATTTGTAAATATTTATTTTTCAAACCCGATTTATATGGCGTTATTCGCAGTATTTTTATTTGTACCATTTATTGGGAGCTTTTTAAATCATGGAACAATCCGGAAAATTAAGAAAGGAGCGTAAATATGGGAGATAGATATTTTGCACCGTTTATGATTGGAACCGCTATTTTTTTATTTATTATAGCGTTTGCAACAATACAATATAACAAATTATTACTTAGAACAAGATATGGAAAAGAACATCCCAATGATTGGCTGTTCCATGAGTTCTACTTAAAAGTATATAGTGCTATCTGGGGATCAAAGAATCCAGATGCGGTAGCTGTAAAACTTGGTATTGATATTGAAAAATATTATCAAAGCTGCAAAATTTTAAGAATAAAACCAAATTCCAAGAAGCTGATTGTTCATTATATTTATGGATTATTTGCCTTGATTGTTTCCGGCTTATTATCTGTACTTATTAATTTTGCTTTTATATTACCAGGTATTGTTACTTTTTTCTTTTTCACAATATATGATCAGAAAAAGCTTGATAAAAAGGCGGAAGAAAGAAAAATACAGATAGAAAATGAATTGCCAAGATTCCTGGATTTATTAAAACCGGAGTTGGAAATAGGAATGCCGATTGAAACCGCTATTTATTTTATTTGCCAAAAATTCCAGTCATTGTTATCAGAAGAACTTTTATTTTCAATGCAGGAAATGAAATTAGGAATAAGTGGATGGAACCAAGCCGTGGAAAATGTGGCCGAAAAATATGACGTAGAAACGTTGAATGATTTTGCAATGGATATTTCAACATCTTATAAAAAAGGTATTCCGGTTGTACATTCTGTTGCAAGAAAAACAAAGGAAATTCGTCAAACACACTTGTTGACAGTGAAAGAGCGAGCATCAAAAGCTACGAATACGATTCTTATGCCAATAATATTTTTTCAATTCATGCCAATGATTGGCTTTATTGTATTTCCGTTGGTGATGGAAGCTATTACTGGATTCAATTAAAGGAGAGACAAAATGCTATTATTTTTAATTCTTGTAATTGCAGCTATATGGGATTATTTCTATCGGAAAATACCAAACTGGCTTATTTGCCTTGGATTGATAATAGGATGGTTATTTTCTACGTGTTCGATTCCTGAAAGAATCTTAAGTTTGTTAGCCTTATTTATTATAGGAATGTTTGGATTGATGGGGATGGGTGATATCAAGTTATGGATGGTCATAGCATTGTTCCTTGGCTTTATCGACAGCTGTTATCTAATGGGACTTGCAGCATTATTATTGATCTTACATCAATTCATTAAAAACTGGAAAAATACAATGAATATATTGACTATTTCACTTAAGGACTTTTGGCTGACAAAAAAGATTAGGATTTTTGATCAGATAAGTTACGCTTTTTCGCCATATATCTTAATTAGTTTTGTTATTTTGCAAGTTATTAATAGAGCATGTTAGAAAAGGGGTGTAATGTTGAAAAAAATAAATTGGAAAAAAGGATATGGAGAAGTCATTGGCTATACAATCGCTGTTCTCTTCCTCATCGGTTTTTTTTCACAAATTGTTGGAATATACATGTATGCCAGATGCGGACATACTTTAAATGATGCGGTTATGAATATAGGGCGTTCACTTGTGACAGAAGAAAGCATAGATGATGCTCAAGCAAAAGCAAAGAAGGGATTGGAGAAATATATGGGGGATACGCAGATAATGCCATTGAATGAAATGTCAATCTCTGTAGATTATGCTTCTGGAAGCAAAAAAGAATGGACAAAGGGGAACTTTATTACGGTGTCCATTGTTGCACATATAAAGAGTAATTGCTTCATCACACCCAAAGTAACAACGGTTTCATCCATGGTCATGATAGAGCATTAAAAAGGGGATGATTAAAATTAACATACGGAAAAAATTTCGAAAAGGAAATGGTTCCATGATTCTTGGAACAGGCATTATGCTTATTTTACTTACAATTACTTTTGCTATTGTACAAACATTTATTATAAGAAATAATGGATGGGATGCGCAAATGGCCGCAGATTCTATCGCAGATGGAACAGCGGTATATATGGCAACAGATGGTAATGATTATAATGATGCCGTAAAAAAATCCAAAGAATTACAGTCTATCGTCAAGAAAAATACAGGAATAGATACCCAAAACGTAACAGTAAACAAAAATAAGCTAAAAGATGATGATGAAGTACAAATTGATTTATCTGTGACAGATCAATATATTAAAGATAGTTATAAAGGGCAAAAAGGATATACTCTGAATCGTACTTCTACAACAAAATTTAATAAAAACGGAATTTCAAGCGGCTCTATCATTGGAATTGCCCAAAGCAAACTTGGTTCCAGATATTATTGGGGAAAACAAGGTCCTGATGAATTCGATTGTTCTGGCTTTGTATATTGGTGTTATCGACAGGCCGGTGCAACAGGTCCATATATGACTACATTTGGTCTTGTTGCGAAATTTGCCGGAACAAAATATGAAGTAAATGATAAGAATGATTTGCAGCCAGGAGATGTCATTATTTGTAACGGTATCCAGCATGTTGTTTTCTATTTTGGAAACGGACAAACAATTGGATGCTCAGGAGGAGGTTCCGGAACACATGGCGATAATCCAAACGCATGTGTAAAATTTCAAAATTATGAACAAACATATAAACATAATACTACCCATATCTTTCGCATACCGGTAGAAGCATATTAGGAAAGGAGATAATATTGACAAAGAAATACTTAAGAAAAGGAAATGGCGAAATGATAGGTTTTACTGCCGTTGCTTTGATCATATTATGTTTGGTTGTTTCTTTATGTGCATTTATTCAGTTTTCATATGGATTATATGATATTAATAAAATGCTTATGCCTGCAAGCAGAGCAGCGGCTGTATGTACAAGTATGGAAGATGCGCAAAAACAGGCACAGTTAGTAGCTGAAAGCGAAAGCACAGACAAAAATATAGAGAATATAAAAGTATCTGTTGAATATGCCGATGGATACTCAAAATGGGAATCAGGAACATGTATCGTTGTAACAGTAAAAGCGAAAATAAAAACGTTAGATCCTTATATTACAACAGGTGAGCATGGGAAAAAGGCCGTTGTCACTGTAGAAAATCTGGATGGATTAAGTGGTTCAAATTGTCAGGAACAGGTATTCAATTACTTAAAACAGAATGGTTTTACAGATGAGGCTGCCTGCGGGGTATTAGGAAATATCGAACAGGAAAGCGGATTTGATCCTACGAAATTACAAGGGAACGGTCCGGCCGCCGGATTATTTCAATTGGAAAATTATAAAACAAAGAGCGGTCGATGGAAGAATCTGGATACATTTGCCCAGGCAAGAGGAAAAACGTGGGATAATCTAGCGTGTCAGCTCGATTTTATGATATATGAATTATCTGGAGGAGAATCAACTGCAACATCCAAAATGCAACATATGTATCCGAATGGTATTAACGGATTCAAGCAGGAAACAGATATAGAAAAGGCAACGAAGAATTTCGAAGAATCATATGAGCGTGCTGGTATTCCGGCAATGGCTAATAGATATGCAGCTGCTCATAGATATTATAGTCAATTTCACAGATGATAAATTTGTGCGATTTCTTTTCTATCATACTATATATGAATGGTTAAACAACATATGCTTTTTCCAGCCTGTATTTTCAGGCAAGAAATACACAATAATTTTAGTAGAAGGGAGTTTTTATTATGCAAAGTAAAGAGGCAAATTCAATGATGGAAAAATTAAAAGCGTACACGAATAATTTTATACATGACGAATCAGGAATGGAAGTTATTCAGGCGGCCGGCATTGTGGTGATTTCTGTTTTCTTACTGAGTCTTTTATTAAAAGTAGGAACAACGATTGGAGATTACATAAATAAAGCTAATGACACAGCAGATGAAAAATTCAATGACACGATGAATAAAATTCCACAGTAAGAAAATAACCCCTCCTCAACACACAAGGAGGGGTTATTAAATAGGGAGGAGATTAATAGTGAAAATAAGAAAAATGCTTATATTATCCATGACTTGTCTTGCTTCAAGCACGCTTATGTGTGTTTCGCATGTTTATGCTGATACAAATGCAAATATTAATGTAGGTGAATCTGTAGGAATGGTATCTAATGGAAATCAAGGAACGGAATCATCTGGTCACGGTAACAAAAATACAACTTCTAGTAGCGGCAGTTCTTATCATTCCACACAGGCAGAGTTAAATGCAAACAATGAAAAACAATCAGCTTTGGATGCAATAAAAAAATGGAAGGACCTTGCTTCATCCATGGATGAGACAAAAAATGGTCAAAAGATTGGTTACAATATCAATGGATGGGATCCAGATATTTTATTAAAAGGATATACAACAATTGCAAGAAATGATATTCAAAATTTCTTATCGCATATTGATAATTTTTCAGGATATCTTGGACAGGATAATGTAGATGCATTTTATAATACCCAGTCAGAAAGGAATGGTACACTTCCCAAAAGAAAGCTTGATGCTAAAACAGATATAAAATCTTTATCGAAAGATAAAGTAAAAAAAATAAAGAAAGCAATTGCAAAAAATGAAAATCTATATGCCAGTGAAACTATGCGGTCTCTTGCAACATTAGATGGAACCGGACAAAAATTCTCTTTTGAGCAGCAGAATACGCCATACTTCGCAATTAGTGGAACCAGCACTGGAGGAAGAGGATTTTATCAAGGAATACGAAATGATTTGTTGTGGAAAGGAATGAATGATTCTTATAGCTGGATAGGAAGATTTCAGGATTGGCAAAATCGTTTTGGAAGTACATCAGGAAATTCAGCAGGAAATCATATAAGTTCTGAATCGGGAAGTTCTTCATCAAATCAGATGGAAGACTATGCAGATGTTGTCTATTTGAAAGACTATCATATTTATGAAGTACAGGATGATCAAATAGATAATGTAGATTATACATCTGATAAAAGAAGGTGGAGTGTTTATAAAAAAGGTGAAGAAAATAGCGGTAAACCAATTCGTTCGGCTGAAACTGATAATCCGCAGCATGCATTCCAGTTTAGCAGTAATGAAGCGGGAGATTATGTCGTGGTTGCAGAACAGGAAGCTACTTATACAGTAAGCATGTATGTGACCTATGATGTTGTAGAGTATCTGGTTGACAGTAAATCACAAAATATTTTATACTATAATGAAAAATTGGTGTCCAATGGAAAAGGTGGAAGTGTCAAAGTGGATGGAGAACAGAAAACAGGATGGGTGTCTACTGGAGACAGCTTTAACATTCATGTTAATGATTTGGGAACGGTAGAAACGAATGGATCCGCAACACAAAGGGTACAGTAAGGGGGACAAAGAATGAAAAAGAAACTTACAGTAATTGGTGTGATTTTGATTGCAATTCTTCTTCTTGTTGGTGGATATTTATTTCACGCACATAAAACAGAAGAAAAACTGTTGGAACAGACATCAAAGAAAACGGAAAAGAAACTGGAAAAACCGGATGAGGATCGCGTATTAAAGCATGCTGATTTTAGAATTATTGATAATTACAATATCTTTTCAAGCAATAATGAAAAGAAAGCTCTAAAGGAAGAGGTCAGTACATTGCTAAACAATTTTGGAAATACATTGTTTAATGTTGATAGTTCTACGTCAGATTATTCAAATACATTAACTAATTATTATGGTACATCTGAGGCTTTTGATTCATCTGATATAAATTTAACAGCAAATATGTATAAAGAATTTATGGGAATTCATATGCAGTCAAAATTAAAGAGCGTTGAAATTGCTCATATTTTAGTTCGCAATGCTCCGGAGACTAAAGAAATTAGTGTAATAGGTGCTTTTCATATTCATGCAAAAAGTGATCGAATGGAGGATGATGATTACGCAATTCCATTTAATTCTGTTATGAGCAAAGAACAGGTAGACGGTTCATACAAATTGTTCACGATGTCATACAGTGATGTATATAAGGAAAAGGGGTTTACAATGGCAAGGATGGATGATGGATCCTATAATATAGCATTAAAGGGAACAAAAACACTTAGTTTTGATTTCCAGAATGTAGATGATTTCATTAATCAGACAAAAGCTCCGGAAGGTCATACATTTGATGAAAAAGACTATGACGAAGTTAAGTAAGAATTTTTATATCGGCGGCCGTAAGGCTGCCGTTTTTCTTGTTATCAGATTGTAAAAAGTATATAATGAGTCCATACAAATAATACATGGAAAACAACCAATATAAAGTATAAATTTAGACATAAGCGGAGGAAAACATGGAAACAGATTTTGATTACATAGACTGTATAGAGAAGGTGAAACAGCATGATGATTCAGCCAGCGAATCATTATACCGGTTTACTTTTCCAATTGCTCAAAAACAGGTGGCTTTCTTTGTCCATAACCGGCAGGACCAGGAAGATCTTCTTCAAACTATATTTATCAAAATTTTTGAACAGCTGCATACGCTTAAAGAACCAGGAAAATATCCGGGCTGGGCTAAAATGATCGCAAGAAATACCTGCATGGATTACGGCCGGCATCTCAAATTAGAAAATAACCTGATTCAATGGAAAACTACTATATCAGACGACGAAGAAGAAGGCATGGATCAGCTTGCCGTGCCAACATATTCCAGAGAATTTAATCCAGAAGCGCATATCGACGCAGAGACTACAAAGGAACTGATTGATCAGATCCTGGATGGGTTATCTGATAAACAGCGGATGGTTATCTTGTTATGGATGAAACAATATAAGGAATCTGAGATTGCAGAAAAACTGGATATGCCGATCGGATCTGTAAGAACGAACTGCAGGAGAGGAAAAGCTGTCATTGAAAAGAAGGTTATCGAATTAGAAAAACAGGGAACAAAACTGTACAGCATGTCTCCAATTGTATTCTTCCTGTGGTTGCTGGATCAGTACGATATGTTATATATGCCGACATTCACGGATGCAGCATGTATGCCGTTATACCACAAAATTAAACTAAACATCCAAAAACCGGATATTGGCAATGAGACGGATCATCAGATGTATAATACAGTGAAGGAAGCAGGCAATAATACAGGTAAATCTGCTTCATCGATGAAACGAGCTGGAAAGGTTGTGAGTGTAACAAAAGGTGGTTTAAAACACGGAATTCTACACAGTACAGTAACGAAAGCAATAATTGGGGTTGTTATAGCTGGAAGTGTAGGAGGTGCAGCTGTACATTATAATCAACAGAAGCAGGACAATGTACAAAAGCAGGAAACCGTTAAAGAAGAAGCTGTTAAAAAAACAGCTGAAAAGGTAGAAAATACAGTTGATTCAAACGATGTAAATCATAACGTCTATGGAATTACTCTGGATATGGTATCTGGGACGGATTTAGTTCCATTGAATACGAATATCTGGGACAATCCGGTATCATTGGTGGCGAAGAATGAAAAAGATGATTTGTGGATGTATGAGGTTACGGCACATGATGGTGAGTATGCCGGAGAACATGTTACCGTTATCCGAAAGGGAAAACAGTTATTTGTCGGGTCTGGTGGATCTGGAAATATTCCAATTGTAGCTGATTATCTGTATGATTATCCAGTGTTGGAATTTGCAGACATGGATAACGATGGTGATCAGGAAATTGTATTTTATATGGCAGATGGTGTGGGAGCACGTTATGTTGACGGACCATTTAAAAATGATACAAATGGAATCAGTTCAGACACCTTTGAACAAGTAGTAGGCTTAGGTGAAAACGCATTATATCCAATCATGTCTTATATATTTACATTGGACGGCACAGATTTTTCAAAAGGGGGAGAAATTAAGGCAAACTGGTTTGTTAATTCAAAGTTATTTGACGCATCCAATTACACGAAAGACATATTAGAAAGCAAATTATCACATAAATTATCCAAAGATGAGATACACAAAGAAGAATCTGAAAATAAATATACTTTTTCGTTAGCTGGACAGGAATTTACAGTAGAATATGCACCGACAAATGACGATGGTGTGGGAGGAGATTATTGCCGAGATCTTAAAAGGTGGAGTAAAGAAGATGGGAAAGAATGGGGGAATTATTTATTGACATATAAAAACGGAAAATGTCATTTGACTTTCCCATTTGCGTTATATAATCATTCTGATAGGTTTGCAACACCAGTATATGTAGGAATGGGAGAATGTGATTTTATTTACCATGAAAACAAAAACAAGAATTCTGCAGGGTATATGGAATATGATACAATCACAATCAAGTAAATTGGTAATGGAGGATTTCTGATAAAAAAGAAGACAGTTGGAATCAGATACTCAAAGAAATGCTTTTTACCGCTGTCCTTGCTATTGCAATCTTATATGCGCCAATAGGACATTTTGAGAAAAAAACGGTTCCAAAGCATATGATACGCCGAAATATGAAACAATTTATTCTTTTTCAGACGGTCATGTATATTATGATGAAGAAAAGGCCATTTATTACAGCAAATATTCTGGGTTGGGGGATGGTAAAAAAATAATATATTTGAATAGTTTCAAAGCTCTCATCCGTCTTTCTAAATAACAGAACAGAAGGGAGAGAGCTTTTATGTGTGAAAAAAAGAAAATATATTACATTTATATCAAGAACTCACGTTCAAAGGATCCGCCGATAGACAAAGATGAATTGTGGGAAAAAATTAAGAAGAAATTGAAGGAGAAAAAATGATGGGTTGGTGTATTGGAATTTTGTTATTAATAGTCGGATTTGTATTGTTTATGATTCCCGGAAGTCAAACAATAGGATGGATATTATGGATGGCTGGAATTGTGTGTTTGGGGATTCAAGGGTTCATTAATTACAGAGACAGTTCGAATCCAACAGAAGGCATGGCAGCATCTTCGCTAAGAAAAGATGAAGACCACACTGAAAATGCCGAAGAGATTTCAAAAAAAGTAGATAATAAAATGGATGACAAAAAGGATGTGGCCGGGTTCTGCTGCCAATGCGGAAATCCGATATCTGCTGATGATGTATTCTGTGGACAGTGTGGAGCAAAAATAGAGAGGATTCCATTCACTTGATAGTTCTATTATAACAGATCCAGATTTTTTACATTTTTTTACAAAAGAGTTCTTTCAACTGGCTGTTCCTGTATACTACCTCACCTCAAGGTTGCATATTCCCACTCTCCATCTCTTTATACAAAAAAAGAGGGAATGATCCCTCTTACAATTTGATCAATATTGGATTTTCTCTAATTCTTTCAGAAGCATATTCTATCATACCAATATCATGTTTATATGCAATTCTTGCCAAAGTAATATCATCCTTCAATCTATCACTCACATATCTAAAATTATAGTAATCTTGACTTACTGCTTCATATGCAAGAGAATAATCATCTCTAAGTTTTTTATTTGCATATCTAAAAATTTTAGGATTTATTTTTAGCATGTCCCATGTAGAATCAAAATGATTTTTATATTTGCCACTGGCATATTTATATGCACTACTTGCAGTTTTAATTGCTTCCATCACTAAGTCTTTATTTTTTCTCAATCTAGTAGAACAATACTTAAAATAATTGCCACTTTCTTTGACTGCCATGAAAGCAAGAGTTTTATTATCTTGTAACTTATCAGAAAGAAAACAAAAAGCTGTTGGTTTTTTTTTCATGATTTCATATGCTAAATCATAATCATTTGCATATCTTTTATTAACATACATAAAAACAGTATCATCTTTATGAATTAATGGTAGAACTATTCTATCATCATTCTTCAGTCTATCACTAGCATATTGAATAGTCCAAGGACATTGATTTGTAGAAGCTAATACAATATCTTCATTATCTTTTAATCTATCACTCACATATTGAAGATTATACCCATCAAGTATAACAGCTTCCATTGCCAATTGTTCATTATCTCTTAATCTATCACTGACATGTTGAAATACATTTCTTTTACCCATTTCAAGAAGACTATATACAATATCATACTTATCTAATAAAACAATAGGAATTGCATCGATAAGTTCTTCTTCATTCAAATAACAACATTTAACAAATGAATCATAATAATCATTCAAGAGATGATGCATAAAAGCATAATCACTCCTCAATTCTTCTGGAAAATCAGGAAGTCTTGTCCAAATGGATGGATGTTTTAATACTTCACTATAAACATCAGGATCAAGTTGTAATGTCTTATCCAAATCTGTATATATTTCTGCTACTTCTTTTAGACCTAGTACAAAATCTTTTTTAGCCAATAACCTTTTTGAAATACAAGGAGAAACAAATCTTACAAAATCATGAAAAACAACAAACTGTGAAGGATAGTTTTCATCATTATCCATTTCATTTATTATATATTCATCATTCTTCTTGTGTATTTTATTTAGAAACTTATGAATAAATTCCTCATCATCAAAATATGTTGGGTTAATTTTCTTAATATATCTTTTGCAGTTTCTTTCATCCAAGAAAAACCCTTCATTAATTGCATCAAATATTCTTTCTTTGGTTGTTTTATTACTGATTGTTTTTCTCATTTTATATACCTCTTTTCTTTGTTCTAGTGAACTACTCCCACCTAAAGAGATCGGAGCTTCCTGCTTCATTCACCGCGGTTATTATCACATCTTCAGGAAACTGATAAAGTTCCTCGAACCAGTTTTTCCCCAGAGTCCACAAACTTTTCCAATCAGTCTTCCTGATCCCACGATGGGGCTGTCTCATCCCTACATTTGTTCTCTTTCTATTCCTTTCATCTCTTCATAGAGGATCCGAAGCCCCTCAATCAGTGTAAGACTTAATCGAAGAAAACCAGTGTATCCGAGATCGATACTGTAGTTTTTGCTTCTTACTGTAATTCCCATGTGTGTTCTCCTTATCTTTGTATTTTGCTCCGCTATCCAATCCAGTCTTGTCCAGAGCTGTTATTTCCCCGGATACCGTTTCTGAATGCTGTTGTCTTTCCATTCATAATTGGGGACATAGTACAATGTGTATGATCAATTTCTTTCTTTTCCTCATTGAAGCGGTACACCTCAATAAAGTCTTGATCTGAATAAGAATCTTTTGTGTGTTTCTCTGTATATTTTTTAGCGTTCTTTTTAGTTGCATATCCGCTATTACAAGCAATATTAATGAATTCTTCGGCTTGCATCATGTATTTCCCTTCCTTCTCACTCATATTAATCAGCAGTGATATTCAGAATTACTTGGCTATTCTTCATCACCGCCAAATTTCATCATGTAGGTCAAGATGTTTTTATTCACATTCTTCCGAAATTTCCTGCCAATTTTCGTATCATTTCTCAATTCTTCCATCATCTGTCCAATCGAATAAGAATTACCATCAACTACAAATTCGCTGGTACTGTGATATTCCTCTTTAAGTTCCTTTAGGCTCTCGAACAGTGAATCCGATTCATGTAGCAAGGCTTTTTGTTTTCCTACAATTGCCATAACATCTGACTTCCTTACCATTCCTTTTTCGGACGGAAGCTTTTCTAAACCTTTTCGTAATATAGTCTTATTGATCATTATTCCCATGCCGATATACCTCTCTTATTATTTCTAATGCTGTATTATATCCAATGTATTGTCATTTACTTTTTTAAACACGCAATGAGTTCTTTCACGGTCGTTTCCTTTTGCCCGCTGATCAAACAAATTTCATCGCTTCCGGTTCCGTCACCCATTATGATTGCATTGGTAACAGGCATGATGAAATTGTCAGCACCTCTCAAAAAAATTTCCGTCTCATCTGTTCCAATGTTGTTAAGCTGTTCCATAAATTCTCTTTTTGTCATTAATCTACCTCCAAATGTGTATTATTAATTATTTTCTGTTTCAGAATTACTCGGTTGTTCCTGTGCTGTATCTTCCTGATTGGATGAAGAGAAATCCTGCTTGGCTGAATCATTTGGTGTGGAAGAACTATTGAATGATCGGAAAAGCTTTGCACAGGCAGCGGGCACATCGTCTTTGATCGTGCCCTGCTCGTAATCAAAAGATACGATGTATAACCGTGTTCCATCACAGAACAGGTAAATGATGTTTGTCATTTGAACATTATCCTGTACATAAGTCGCAGTTACCTTTGCTTCTTTTTCAGAATTATCATAAGAGTTCATGATAAAATTCGATTTATTGCCTCTTACCAGATTCACTACATCTGTTCCGGTGACAGAGGATAATGTACCGGTATAATCTGTGGCAGAAAGTGTCATGGATGCACCAGTAGAAGAATCCGAAGCGACCAAAGCATTGCCGGATGTTCCCAGTGCCCAGTCATCCGGAATACCAATCTCAAAATTAGCAGAATCATTGTAGTAGAGGTAATAACCTTCTGTTACAGGATCTGATTTGTTCCATGCAAAGGATTTTAAAATCTTATCGTAGTATGGAGAAATCTTGTCATAATTTTCGTCATTAAAAATGCAGAGAAGCTTTACAATCTTGGAGCGGTCCCAGTATACACGTTCTACATAATCGTAAGTGGAATTTCCATGACTCTGATACTGGATTTCATAACTGGTATCTGTGGTTTTCTGAAAGCTTAAGAATGTTTTCCCATCCTCTGCAATCTGTGTAGATATTGTATCTTCACTGGTATTGTTGATTGATGGATCATAGTCGAGTGTCTGGATCTGTAGGGATGAAGCAGATGCACTGTGGATGAAAGTAGGATATCCATCCTTTGTTACCTGATTCCAGTCACTGGGAACACTGATGGAGAATCCCACTTTGTTATCCGTATATACAGACATATCAATATCCAGATCATCCTCTTTGTCCTCATCTGTATCTTCCTGCGAGACCTTATCAGACTTAGTATAAGCATTCAGATTCTGCTGATCCTTCTTGCTCATAATTGTAAATATGGCTGATAGGATTACAATCACACCTATAATCAGCATCCATGGGCTTTTATTGTGATAAGAGTGAAATATTCTCATAAAATATGATTCCTTTCTTTTCTTTTTTTTCTTTTATATGTTTTCTTTATTTATTCTTTTCTTTCTATACCTATAAGTTTTCGTTACCCGTAACGGGTTGGCCAATGAGGTAGTGGCTTTCACCGTAAGTTCCCGGCTGCGTCCGCTGTCCGAATCGCCGTTCTGTAGAACCGCATCCCTTAGATGGATTCACAGCCGAAAGCGTTCCAGCGTCCTTCCGCTTTAGCCAAGGCGTTCGGCCAGCTAAGAACCGCCTACTAGCCGCAGACAAAAAAATAGTTATCTTGTATGCAGCTAATAGGGGTTCAACAGTAAGGAAAATGCGGAAGTCCACACAGTAACCTTCCTTCACTCTACATGCCCTCGTAATCAGCTTTCCATTTGTTTACAGCTGGTCTTCCTTCACCCAGGGTAAAATACCCTCATGTCTATTCCAGGCCTGGCAATTTATCTGCTCGTCACAGAACGGTTGCGTTCACCGTCAGCATTACCTAGCAGGAGGGTTCCCTGAATTTGTGTGCTCCATTACTTCTCATTTACTAGGATATTAGTGCGATTTTTCCCGCGGTAGAAATGCCGGAATGTGGCTCGCAACACCGGATGTCTGTATTCAGTTCTAAGGGGAAATCAGTTTTTTTTCTTTTGGTAATTCTTTTTATAATTCTTTTGATATTTCTTTCGCTAAAAAACTTTTACATCTAGTAGTATGACAGAATTATTCTTTAACCTGTGCTTTCTGGACAAAATTTTTTTTGCCGGGAAAATTTCATACTATAAGTAGACAAGAAAAGGAGGAAAATTTATGGGCGAAGATTATGGATATCAGGATCCGGAAGTAGAAATAAAAGAATCTGGAGATGTTGATTTCGTAGAGTTTGCTGATTTGATCGCAGACGGAAAAGACCATAGTGTTACATTTTATGACATTGCACCAGAAGGTTCTGTAATGCTTGTATATAATTATGATCATGCACAGGATAAGCTGGAAGTCATTTCCTATGATGAGAATTATACGGAGGAAACATTATATGTCCGGGAACATGGAGATGTTACTGCAGGAAGCATAGAAAATATCAGTGCTTTTACAGAAAATCATTTTCGGGATACTTTTCAAAAAATTGAAAGAGATGAAGACATTCCAATCATTAGTATGGAGACTCCAGAAATTGAAGAAGAACCGATGGATTTTCAGACCCTTTTGGATTTAGAACATTCACAGAATGATGAAATGGAAGAGCAGCAAAATCAGGAAATAGATTTCGGAGAGCAGCAGGATGGGATTCCGGATGAACGACATGAAGGAATGACCAGTTATGAAGAGGATGATTTGAGTTTCTTACCAACTGCAGAAGAAAACATGATGGCAGAAGTATTATCCGTGGAGGGTGAAAAACCAGAATATGTTGTAGAGAATCCGGATGTTCATGCTGATTATGGAATGGATAAATTATCACCGGATGGTCAGAAGGCAATTGCCGAAGCAATGGATAAATCGGTTATGACACCTTTGGCCAGCGGATTTATTGATTTTGAGTTGCGAGAAGGATTCCGCGGAAATACTGACGGATTAACATCGGATGATATTTCAAAACTCCGGGAACATGATCCTGGATTTGGTAAGATTATAGGAATTGATACGACAAAATTCTATACATCAGGTCCGGAAAAAAATGTGACAATCATCAAATTGGACTATGAAGACATCAAACCAGCATTAAGTATTGACCAGAAAGGATTTGAAAAAGAAAATATCGTTCCGGGGTCTATCCGTGCTTATAAAGAATTTGGTCAGAGCATGAAGGTGGACGGCATGCGGTTTGGAGTGACCAATCTTGTCACTTTTGAAGCAAAATTAAAGGGAGAAGATCTGCCATACAGAACAACTTGTGTTATGGATGATTCCGGCCGCGTAAGAGGTTTTTTGGAAGTGCAGGAGCCAGATCGCCGTATTCCGATGGATCTACAGGCAAAACTGGATGCAGCACCGGGAACAGAAACACATTTTGCAAGTCTGGACCGTACAGATCCGGAAAACAGGGCATGTATTCCTGGGCTTCGAAATGCAACGCCAGAAATAAGAGAAGCTTTCTTTGATAAAGTGGAAGCGAAGATGCCTGCGTTTATGGAAAAATTCTGCGATAACATGAAAGAGGACTTCCTGGAGCGTAAGGATGCATTGATTGCAAAGCTGGATGAAGCAAAACAGGAAAGAGATATTGTACATATTGACCTGAATAAAGTAGAGCTTGTACGTGAAAATGTTCTGTCAGAACTTGCAGATGCACGGACCGGTATGCAGGATATTGCAGAAGACATGAACGATGTCATGCTTGGATATTACCCAGTTAATAATAAGATCAATGATGTCGATGTAAAATTGAATAGAGAAGATATTTCAAAAGAAGAAAAAGAGAGTCTGGAAAAAGAGCGTGCCGACTATGTAAAAGAACGGGAAGAAATCGATCAGAAGCTTGATGATATGAAACCGGGTTTTGTGGAAAGATATAATGATTATCTTAAAATCAGTGAACGTTCTGAATTGCCGGCACTGGACCGGTTGTCCGAAACGCTGAGTGAGTCTTTCCTGAATGCAAACGGGCGTGTAGAAGCATTAAGCATGTATCTGGAGCGTATATATGGTGCAGATGTTGACGATGGGGAAGGTAATTTATCAAAAACACGAATCATGGACGGATTGGAGTATGGTACTGAGTTCCATGGAGAACCACGTTTCCAAATGGTTTGCGCATGGGAAGGTCAGAAAGAAACGCTGCCTTATCAGGGTACGTTTAAAGAGTATTTGAAAGAGAATCCGGATCTGTTCACAGAAATAGACAGCCGGTTGGAAAAGATCGTAGATGCATATAATGAGACTGCACCAGATACGGATAAAATCACAATTGGAGAAGACGGCCAGCCGTATACAAAAGATGGAATTTTAGTTGAAGCTGTAACAACCGGTAAGCATGAAGATTTTCCTAAAAATGAATTGGAGAAGGTCTATAACCGGGATATGGATACATCAAATAGCATTCCGCCTACTGTAGATGAAAAGGGGAAGGAATATGTTGATACCCAGAAAATAAAAAATCATATGGAGAGTCCAGTAGAGAAAGATACAAGAACAAAAGCTGAAATTGCTGATACTTTTGTTGAAAAAGGAATCACAAGAGGACTTGATAAAGACGAGCTTCGCATTACGGATCAGGCAGCCACAGGGACGATTAAAGAAATTATTGGTGTCGCAATGGAAGTGCCACAAAATCGGATGAATTTCGACAAAGAATTGTATTCACTTTGTAAAGCAGTAGACAATCATGGATCTTACGAGAAACTTCCAGATATGGAAAAGCTGAAAGCAGATGCAGATAGTATTTTCAAAAAAATGACGGAAGAAGAAGAAGGACCATTCCCGGATTTAGACCGGATTGAAAAAAATGATACAGAAAAAAAAGATAATGGGGTTCAGTCAGATGTTTCAAAAAAAGATTCAACATCGGATAAAGTAGAAAATATCTTCCGATCAAAAATGGCGGGCGGATTCGGTAAGATAGATATTACAAAAGATATTGAATTGTCGGATGATAAAAAGAAAGAAATTCGTGTGGAAGCAGAAAAAGAGGCAAAGCATTCGGATGAACCGCTTGAAAAAATCATTGAACGAAAAGAAAATGAAGTGAAAGATGAAATCCGGGCGGTAGCAAAAGATATCGTACATTACAAGGATGTTATGACAAAATTATCTGCTCTTGGTATTCCAGATCGATATCTTTCCAGATATACGCCGCTTATGCGTATGAAACTTGAGTATGATTCTGCTATTCGGAAAGCGGAAAGTATGGGATGTAAGGTCGGGGAAGATTGTTTCATTAAGAAAAGCGTCAGTATTCTGGAAGTTCGTCTGGAACAATTAGAGTATTACAGAAGTGATATGCCAACAAGTCGTGTCATGGAAGCAATTCTTGGCATTAAAACGACCAAAGATGATCTGTATAAAGAAACGGTAGAGAAAGATGGCAAAACGGAAACAATTGAACATGCTTCTTATTCAAAATATGTGGCTGCATTGGAGCCGTTCTATGCAATTGGCGGTGGACTTGGTACGCTGCTTGGCTTTTTACCAATTTATCCGAAAGAAAAGAATGATGTTGAGAAAAGTGAAACCCAGGATATTTCTGGAAAAGATATGGAAAAAGAAGACATGCCGGGGAATGAAGACAAAATAGAGAAACCAGATGGAGAAGATAAAACGGATGTACCGGATGCTCATCCGAAAGAAGATCAGATTTCACAGGAAAAAGAAGATATTGAACAACCGCAGGAACAAATAGAAATTCCTGAAAATGATTTGACTGCTTCGGAATCAACTGGAATTACCAATGATGTTCAGAATGATACAGTGGACTCCAAAGATACTGAACCAGAACATGCAGACATTGAAAAAGAGAAAGGCAAGGAAGATATGCCGGAAAAGGATGAATTGGAAAAGGATCTGGATAAAGAAGAACAGCCGGATGTAGAACGTTATGAAAACGATACGGAAATAGAACCGGATGAGAAAGAAGACAAACCTGAGTCAGCCGTAGATGAACCGGAGGATAAAAAAGAGGAACAGGAATTAGCGGTAGAGAAACCGGAAGATACAGAAAATAACATTGATCAAAAGGAACCGAATGAAGAACAGACAGAGATAGAAAAGCCGGAAGACAAAGAAAAAATTGAGCAAGATACAACAGATGAAAATGATCATACAGAAAAAGAAAAGCCTGATCAAGTTGAAACCGATAATCAGGAAATAGAAAGAGAAGAGAATGATCAGCCAGATCAGAAAGAAGATACAACAGAATTTTCAGAAAAAGAATTCCCGGAAGATGATTCTGCAGATTCACAAACGGATAAAGCGGAACAGACAGAGATTGAAAAAGACCCGGAAGAACCAGAAGATGAGGATGGCCGGGAAGAGGAAGCGCACGGAGTTACAATATCGGAAAAGGAAAATGAAGAGGATCGCGTAAAAGAGGATGCGGTAGCGTCTTCGGAAATGGAACAAAAGGCACCACAAAAAGAAGATTCTGGAATAGATAATCAGGACAGAAACACTGAAAAACCGATGGATTCTACTGATTTTAAAGAAGACATAAGACCAGATGAGCAACCAGACAGCAATGAGATAGAAAGTGATGTTGAATCGTCAGATACAGATCTGATTGAAACAGGAGAAACAATAGATCCAGCTGAGTTAAAGGGCAGTATTACAGATGAAGTCGGTTCTATTTTCGATGGTGATGAAAGCATTGACCATTTGTTGCAGACTACAATCGGCGATGGAATTGCTGATGGCGAGATTGATAATACAGAAATTTTAGAAGCTATTGCAGATGGAATTGCAGATCGGATGGATATGAGTGATCCAGAATCTGTATCGACTGCTTCAGATATCGTATTTGAAACAATGTATGCAGTAGATTCCGGTACTGGTTCGGAAGTACCGGGTGATACATTTGACCAGCTGATGGACCTTCTTGGAAACCGGGGAGTAGATTCAGATGATCTGGAACGTTTGTCAGACCAGGTAAACCAGACTGCAGAAGACTTTGGTAAGTTTGATACAGAATCTTACGGAGAAGCTGATGGAATGACATTGACAGCTGATGGATTTACAGATGATATTACAATGGATGACCAGACAGATAGTATCTGCAGTATGATGGTAGATGCAATGCAAAATATTATGGAGGATCCGGCCACTATGGATATGGATGATTTTGAAATGGATTCATTCCCTGATGAATATGAAGATATTGATTATGGTGTGGATGCATCGGATCAAAATTTTGGAGAACAGTTATTTGACAAGCTGGAGGCCGCTGGATTTGCACCGGATGATCCGGACCTTCCAACTGTAGATGCATCGCAGGATGCAACAACAATGGATACAATGCAGAATTTTGAATATCCTGAGTATGATGATTCACAGGATTACGATCCATTCGAGAATTTTAGAGATTATGGGTCTATAGATTAATATTTTACAACATGGAGGATATAGAATTGAGAGATGTCAAAGTAGCAAAAGATTTTTATGTACCAAAGGATAAAGTGAAGTATTATGCTGCTTATAGTGGAGAATTCATTATCAATGATGTCCGGAAGATGCGTAAGACAGAGCCAGGGAAAGTGACAAATGCCACATTTGGGAAAAAAATCATGTCAGTCATTTACTTAACAACAGGAGATTTGATTATCGTAAACACATCAATAGATACACTTGTTTCAAGGTTTGCAGAGGAGGAATAGTAATGACGGAAATAATACAGCTTGTTTTTCTTGGTATTCTCATTGGAATTGTAATTGGTTTCTTTCTTGGGGTGTTATATACCGCTTTTTTGCAGCATAGAAAAGTACATCATAAAAGAAGAAAAAGAGACTTGTATGATGATCTTGACGATTTTGAAAAGATTTATAATCCCAAAAATTTATCTGGAGATAAGAGTATCATGGACAGGAGCAGAAGAGATCATTCGGCCGATGAATATCGTTCTGAAACAAAGTAAGAAAAAGCCCGCATATATGTGCGGGCTTTCAGACTGTAGACAAAGTCCAGCAATTGCTGGGCTTTTCTACTTTTAGAACCGTCTTTCTGATATAATAAATATCAGAAGGCGGTGTTTTTTATGATGACTAAAAATGCAGATAAAAAAAGAGAACAAATGCTTATGTTTTGTATGGATGACATGGTTCCTCAGAATCATATGCTCCGTTTAATTGATAAGGCAATCGATTGGACTTTTATCTATGATCTGGTTGAAGATAAATATTGTTTAGATAATGGGCGACCAAGTATGGATCCTGTAATGCTGATAAAAATACCTATGATTCAATACCTCTATGGAATCAAAAGTATGAGACAGACCATGAAAGAAATCGAAGTTAATGTTGCTTATCGTTGGTTTCTTGGACTGGATATGCTGGATCCAGTCCCGCATTTTTCTACATTTGGAAAGAACTATACCCGCCGATTTAAGGACACGGATCTTTTTGAACAGATTTTTTCGAAGATTCTTGAAGACTGTATGAAATATAAACTTGTTGACACGGAGCAGATATTTGTGGATGCAACGCATGTGAAAGCATGTGCGAATAGTAAAAAAATGAGAAAACGCATTGCACGTGAACAGACACTTTGGTATGAAAAAGAATTAAACAAAGAGATTAAAAAAGACCGAATCGCACATGATAAAAAACCGTTGAAAGATAAGAAACCTCCGAAGCCTCCTTTGTCTGGAAATGGAGATGCAGATCATCCACAAGATAAAGAGGACGTTTCCGAAGATGTAAAAACACAAAAATGTAGCATCACCGATCCAGAAAGTGGATGGTTTCGAAAAGGAGAACACAAACATGTTTTTGCTTATGCAATAGAAACGGCCTGTGATAAACATGGATGGATTCTTGGATATAGTGTACATCCGGGAAATGAACACGACAGCCGAACATTTAAATCGCTGTATGACAAATTAAAAGGATATCAGCCAGAAATGATCGTTGCAGATGCTGGATATAAAACACCGGCGATTGCCCACTTACTATTGGAAGATGAAATTAAACCTTTGTTTCCGTATAAACGGCCAATGACAAAAGAAGGATTTTTCAAGAAATATGAGTATGCCTACGATGAGTATTATGACTGTTATATATGTCCCGAAAATAAAATACTGACTTATCATACTACGAACAGAGAAGGATATCGGGAATATAAAAGTTGTGGACTATTCTGCGAAAACTGTCCACAAATATCCCAATGTACAGAAAGCAAAGACCATACAAAAATGATTATGCGTCATGTATGGGAAGAAGATATGGAAAAAGCAGAAGAGATCAGATATGGGATAGGAAACAAACAAATTTATCAATTGCGAAAAGAAACTATCGAAAGAATCTTTGGAACAGCCAAAGAGCAGCATGGTTTCCGTTATACACAATACATAGGAAAAGCACGGATGGAAATGAAAGCCGGGCTTACCTTTGCATGCATGAATTTGAAAAAACTGGCAAAGATACTGGAACTCCGAGGCAAGATTAAGTCCAGTATTTCTTATATTTTTAAGAATGAGTCGAAATATTGGTTATATAATGAGAAATGGTGCTGGGAATAGATCCCAACACCAACTTTGTCTACAGTCTGAAAGCCCGCATATATGTGCGGGCTTTTTGTATTCTTATATCTTGACTTATTGTTACTTTTCTACAGGAATATTTGTTGCCAGATAACTATGCGTTGGTTCAACATAAATAAAATAATAATCCAACATATGAAATCTGCGAAAAAGGAATTCAATTCCTTCTGTTTTTATTTTGCGATTCGCATCCAGCATGATCTTCACACAATCGCTATGTGGTGTAGCATAAATAGTTAATGAATTTTTCGTAACCAACGGTTTTACGTAAAATGTGTCTGAGAGGTGCTCAAAACCATGCATTTGAACAGACCCCTCGTTAAGTAAAGAAAAATAATTTTTGTTCATTGTGTGCACTCCTCAATTTTTACTGTGAAATTATGTGTTTCATTTTTGTTTGTTTTAATATAACATTTTCATGCATTAAAAAAAACAAAGATGAAAAAAAATATGCTACATTTTGTTGCTTAGGCGACAGGCAAATAGTATTATTAATAAAATTATGACAAAATTTGAGATTTTGATGCTTGTGGGCATAAGGAAGATTGAGTATATATGTAATATCTTTTCTTACATACTATAAGTGAAGACAGAAATTCTGTGCGGAAATATATCAGGAAAGGAGAATAACATCGATTCCGCTATATTCTAAGATGTTAGGAAAAGAAGAAATGCATAAGAATACATTTAAACCTTTATGTATGCTTGCGGCGATTACACTTGCATTTGGAATATCTACTTCCTCTGCACATGCAGCTGATACGGATCTTTCCATTACGCAGAAAATTGATAAAATTACCGGAAAAGAATCTCAGCAGAAATATACGATAAATTATACGGGCGAAAATAAAAATACAGCATTAAAAATCGAATATGACAGAGGATTTTATGCAAAAGAACTTAAAGTAGGTGATTGGGACAATTATACAGGTAAAATTAAGGTTACTGCATATACAAAAGATACCAAATCCCCAGTTATGACTACGGAAGCTGATGAAAATGCAACGGTTTCACTGGAAAATTACAGCAATATTGATTGGATTGAGATGAATCCGGCTGGTGATGACGGAACTCAGGAAGATATGACCGAAACACAGAATATCAAGGATGTTGATTTATCCGGTACAATCTATGCAGGAAAATCTGGTAAAACAGTGCAAGTAAAGGGAAGCGTTTGGCTAGATGATACTTATTCTGGAAATGCAGTATGTGAAAAAGTGATTACGACAACCGCAAATGATTATACAGTTGCTTCTCCATATGTGCAGGTGAACCCTGATCAGGTCAATTATCTTGGCAGTACTGCTATGACGATCAAAAATTTACAAGGAAGTCTGAAAGCAGGACAGCTAAATTCTTATCATGTAACTTTTAATATTCCAGCGAGAATGTTTGTTGATTCTATCACTTTGCCAAAATTTGATAATGCAAGCTATAAGCTTTATGTCAATGGAAATCAGATGGATACACGTAATTCAAAAATCTATGTAAATGATAAGGCAGCAAATATCTCCATGGATATTACACCAAATGGTGATTTCTTCTCTCAGTCACAGGATATGGTGATTGATATGAGAAATACCGTAAATCAGTCTGGAGATAACAAGGTCAGTGTAAGTGTACTTGCGGTATGTGGAAACGGCTGTGAATTTAAAGCAGATAGTAATGCAATGCCAATCAAATATCAGGAGCAGACAGTAACTCCAAGTGAGCCGGACACACCGGAAACTCCATCAGAGCCGGAACAGCCGGATACACCGGAAACTCCAACTCTTCCAGATACGACTGGAACTGATACGAAAAAGAACAACCATCAGACAACAGTAAAAAAGAATAATACAGTCACAAGTCTGGATCTGATTAAGGAGGATTCCGATGATACAGATACCAAAAAAGAAACCGTAGTTGATCTGTCAGGTGTTAATCTGCAGAGTGCAAAAGCAACAAAGAACAGCATTAACACATTTTCAAATCCCAATGCAACAAAGAAAAGTACTTCACTTGCCGGTTTAAATTCTGAACGTATCCAGACAACAGATATTCAGGATTTTGAAAATTCAGATGATACAACAGATAACCAGAATATTAAAGATCAGGTGGCATCTACAGATGATGGCATTATGGATGAATCACCTGGCGGACATGAAAGTGCAGCGCAGAAGGCGAAAGAAACCGTATCGGACAATCGTGGAGTACAGTTAGGATTGATTATAGGAGGAATTGTACTTGCGGGAATTGTGATAGTGATTATTGTATCAAAAAGAATGGGTAAAGAAGAAATATCGACTGTTACCAAAGAAGAAGAGAAACCTGATACCGTAGAAGATCAGGAATCGGGATCGCTTGATCAGTCGGAAGAGTTGAATACAGATGATACAAAAGAACCCAAACCTTGAAATGAGAAATGATTTCACAGTTTAACAAAAAGGGACCTTGAAATGAGGTCCTTTTTTAATGTATCCATTTCTGTAATAGTGTATCCCTGCAAAGCTGATAGCAGTTTCTGTCAAACTAATAATATAAGACAAAAAGGGGTGGTAAGATGCGTAAAAAGAAAATTCTCATAATTGTATTTATTCTGTTATGTGCACTAACTGGCATATCTGTAGGTCATTATTTTTGGAAAGAATCAAAGAAAATGACAGGTGTAGAATGGTTTGCAGAGCAGGAATCTTATGTAAAACAGATGGAAACATATACGGATTCCATGGATGATATCATGACACTTTATTTGAATGGTACAATCACAAAAGATGATTTCCTGAATCATTTATCGGTAAAGCAGGATGAACTGACGATTATGAAAGGGATGTACCAGAAAGAAAAAAAAGCACATCCGGTTAGAACCGGTACACATAATTATGCTACAAAAAAGGGCTGTGAGTCTGTAGAAAAATGCTATCAGGCATTTGACGATTTGATTTCGATGGCAGAAAAGAATGCAGATGATAAAAAAGCGCTTGCTTATAAATATATCGCTGCACATGAAACATTAATCGATCATTTATCAGACTATATGGCATCTTATGAAACAGTAAGTGAGCAGTTGGAGGAAATTAAAGATGAGTAAATATATATGCGGAGCAACCGTGGATATCGGTGTAGAACGTGAAAGCCAGGAAGATTTTGTGCAATATCGGGAATTTGGAGACAATTTATTTTGCGTAGTAGCAGATGGGGCCGGATCCCAGAAAGGGTTCTCACAGCCGGCAGTTATTGTAGTATCTGATATTTTGGAAACATTAACAGAGATTTATGAGGAGAATGAAGAGTTATTTTTGCATAATCCGGAATTCTTTATAAAACGTGCAATGCTTAGTGCGAATCGTGTACTTGGTGGATTCAAAATGGGAAACGAGGAAAGATATTATGGTTATGCAGCCAGTGTAACATGCTGTTTGTTCTGTCAGGATGGAACCTTTTATATGGGGCATACTGGAAATACAAGATTATATATTTTAAGAAACAGTATACTGACGCAGATGACAAGGGATCAGACAAAGGCTGCGGAACTTCTCAATGATGGAAAAATTGATCTTGAAACTTATCATGTGCATCCAGACCGTCTGGTAATTACAGACGGGTTAGGAATTCTTTTAAAACCACACATCCAGACATTGCATGGAAAATTAAAAGAAAATGATATTGTATTGATGTCTTCGGATGGATTACATTATGCGATTCAGCCAGATGCAATGGCAGCTATTATTTTGGAGTCGAAAGACTGCATGGAGGCTTCAAAAAATCTGATAGATGCCTCCAAAAACATCATCAAATATCCGGATAATATGAGTGCCATGGTTATTTATAGAGAGAAGGAAGAGTAAAGGGCCGGAAACGGCTCTTTTATTTTACAGGAAATACAACACTCTATTTATAGATACATTTATGCGATGAGGGGAGGGAAAGAAGAAATCGCTGTATCAAATCTAATACAGGAGAAGAATTATGGAAAAAAATAATGCACAGGAAGAAATCATACATACTGTAAACGGACAGCTTTTAGTAGTTGCCTGCCCCGGCAGCGGTAAAACAACAACTTTGCTTCGGAGAATCCATTATATGATCAATGAAGCAAAAATCCCGGCACAGCAAATTTTAATGGTTACTTTTTCTTCGGCAGCAGCAAAGGAAATGAAAACCCGGTATCAGAAGAAATTTGGAATGGATGCGGTCACTTTTTCAACGATTCATTCTATGTGTATGTCTATCTTAAAGAAATTCGGAGGATATACGAAAAAATCCATCCTTTCTGATCCGAGAGAATATTTTTATGAAGCGTTGCGGAAACAGAAAGGAATTAACGATATCAATGAATTCATTACTGGTTTAATTACGGAGATATCTGTGATCAATAATAACAGTATTGATCTTAATTCCTATAAGCCGAAATGTACGAAAGACAAAAAACTTTTTCTGAAACTAATTAACGGTTATCAAGAATACAAAGAGGAATTGCACTTGATTGATTTTGATGATATGTTGCAGAAAGCGTATGAAATTATGGTAAATGACAAAGAGTGTTTGGATTTCCTTAGAAACAAGTATCGTTATATCCAAGTGGATGAATATCAGGATACAAATTTAATTCAGAAAGATATTATTTACCTTCTTGCTGGTCAAGACGGGAATCTTGCGGTTGTTGGAGATGATGATCAGTCCATCTATGCATTTCGGGGAGCCAAACCAGAAATCATGTTGAATTTTCAAAAGGAATACCCGAAATCGAAGATGGTTAAAATGAGTACCAATTATCGATCTGGTAAAAAAATTATATCAGAAGCGGATCGAGTGATTAAATCGAATACCAACCGTTTTCAAAAAGATTTTATCGGGTTTAAGCCGGAAAATGGAGCAGTAGAGTATATTGTTACAGAAGAAAAGAAGGATGAAATTTTGAAGATATTCAGCCGGATCAAGAAGCTGTTAAATGATGGTGAGAATCCATCGGATATTGCTGTATTATTCAGAACGAACCGTCAGGCAGAAAAAATGGCGGCAATTTTATTCCGGAATCAGATCCCTTTTCAATCCAATGAAAAAATACAGAGCAAGTATGAGCATTGGATGTTTCAGGATCTGCAGGCTTATTACAGACTTGCAAATAAGCATTTGGATAATAAAAGCAGTGATGCGAGAATAGATCTGTCACGGGTTCTTAATCATCCTAACCGATATTTATTCGGATACGACTATATTGTTCATGGTTTAAATCGAAGAGCAATGAAAGCGACTGTTTACGCAAAGGAAAAGGAACCGTGGAAATTAAATGCAGCAGAAGGAAACATAGATCTGTTTTTTATGCTGCTGAAAAATCTGCGAGGGAAAAAACCATCTGATTTTTTAAGATCCTTGTATAGCATAGGCAAATATAAGAAATATCTGGAAGATTATGCGGATTTCCGAAACATGGAAGTAAGGGATTTGTCTTCAATCTGGAAAGAATACCAGCATGATGCTTCTACCTATAATGATTGGGTAGAATGGGGAAAATATATCGTAAAATACAATAAGGAACTCAAAGAAACCCTTAAGAACAAAGATGGCATTATGCTTTCTACTATGCATGGTTCAAAAGGACTGGAATGGAAACATGTATTCATCATTGATTGTGTGGAAGGGGTATGCCCTTCTCCAAAAGCTGAGACAGCGGAAGAACTGGAAGAGGAGCGCAGATTGTTTTATGTCGCAATGACACGTGCAAAAGAGCATCTTTATCTGTGTTATTATAAAGCAGAAGAAGGAAAAACAGTTGTTGCTTCTCCGTACATCATGTAAGAAAAACCTGTCGGAATTAATCCGGCAGGCTTTCTTTTCTCTTTTTTTCACATGCTTCCATATATTTCTGTAAGGTTTCACTATCTATATGATCTAATGCTTCCTGGGACAAGACTTGCATTAAGATCAGTGTGGTGAAATATAAAGATGTATTTCCAGTATCTTTTGAGTTTTTTTCAACTTCCTCCATAAACTTTGCAACCATACGCTTTGCAGCGGCCGTTTCTTTTCGGTCAAGAGGAATTTCAATTCCATTCACTCGATATTTCATCGATAAATAAACGAGAGTACTCCATAAAAATAAAAGGAGATTCTTCGTTCCCGCATAAGGAAAGCGGGCCTCCTTTCTCAAATTTTGCATTATTTATTTTGCTTTCCGCTTTTTCCCTTAGTTCTCTTCTTTTTGGCATGGATTGGTTCTTTAGTTTCTACTTCGTGTTCGGAAGAGACCTCATTCCTTTTTTTTATAATATCTTTTTGTTCTTTTAACAACATTTTGAAACGTTCATAGCGGTAACATAATTCATTTTTTTGATTATCTGGCAATGCTGCATGCAAAAAATCGATAGGATACTCGAATATCGAATGGCATGGAGCATTCAAACGCACGTTTCTTAGAAATCGTGTTACTTTTGGCCTGTTACAAAAAAATGCATATAAATCTTCAATATTATGTGAGGGCATCTCCTGATTAATGGCATATAATAGACAGATACAGGCATTTACTTCGCCATCTGCTTCTAAGAAGAATTTTTTAGGATATTTTATCAGTTTATCACTTAATACTTTTTGATAAACATTTAAAACAAGCTCATGTCTGGAAATATGAATTTGTTCCGGATAAACCATCCAGGCAACACTGAATAGATCCTGGTCAATATTAATCTCCGGCGGATATTCCAATTTCCTTAATGGCCTCATCAAATGTAGCTTTTGAATGATATCCATCGTAAGATAATCTCTGGCCATTTCCGGTGTCCATTCCAATAGATTTTCAAAAACATATTGAAACAACTCTTTAATATCTTTTTGTGAAGCATTCTGCCCTATATAGGTTGCAGAAAAGTCCTTTCTCTTTTTAAGGAGTATATCTTCATACTCCATAAGAAGTCCCATATTTTGCATCGGTTTTCTCCTTTCCTTTTAGCATCCTAAAGATAGTATGTCAGAAAATTTTTCAATCTTTTTTTTCTGGACAAAAAATATTTCCTTTATTATCTGTCACTCTAACATTGAATAAAAATGGAAAGGAGTGGTTTCTATGAAAAAAATGGTAGTTGTGAGTTTATTAACACTATCGATGGCTGTTGGGAGTTTTAGTTGTGTTTCTGCAGCAGCATTGGATCATACATCTGAAATAGCAGTACAGTCTGCTACAGACTCTGCAACAAATAATACAGATGCATTGCAGACGGAGGATCAGACTGCAAATACGGATGAAAAGGTCAATGAAATGATGAAATCAATAGAGAATACGTTAGCCTCCAGTTCGGATGATATCAGCAGTGATTCAACTACAGATAACGGTTTAGATTCTATATTTGGCAGTTTGTTTGGAGATAGTACAGATCAGATGTTTTCAGAAATGAACCAGAAATTGCAAAATGGAGAGCGGATTTCATTCTCTGAACTGTTTAAAAATTACAGCCCACTGCAGTTGGATTCAAGCAGTTTATTTGATATGTCGGATATGGGATCCCTTTTTGACAGTAGTAACAATGATATGAGCATCACAAATTTAAAATATGCAGTGGCGGCTTCCGATATGGAAACAACCTATGCAGAATCCGATTTAAGTGGACAGTCAGGAAACTGTATGGATCTGTTTAACAGTACATATGGTGATATTGCAAGCCAGATGCAGCTGAAAACACCAGAAATCCCGGAAAGTTTTAATGTAAACTCGATGTTATCCAGTGAGGCAGATTCCATTCAGAAGGCATACTCCAGTGCCACAAATTCAGCTGCATTCAGCAGTGTAAAAAATAATATTAGTATCAGTGATATTTTTTCAAAAGCACGGAGCGGAGTAAGTAGTAAAAGTCTTGCTTCAACCTCTACATTAAAAAGCATGCTGTCACAGACATCCGGTTCCAACAAATCATCTGTCTTAAGTGAATACAATAAGCGGAAAGACTGGCTGAGTGATAAGAACAGTTCAATTAAACAAAATACCAGAAAATATCAGTTACAGCAGAAATTAGCAGTCAGTGATGCAGATCAGAGCATTATTGAAGCTAAAAAGAAAACAGGACGAAAGCAGACAGAAAATGAAGTCAGGGAAGAAGAACGGAAGAAAGGTATTGTGAATTTCAAAAACTAATTTCGTTTATTAGCTGTTCTTGTAATATGATGTAAGAACATGATAAAATATAAATGTAAGAGTTTATTTCATTTTATATCGTCCACTCTATTATTGAACAATATCAATGAAGAATGGAGGAAAATGAAAATGAATGTTAAAAATTCTTCTCAAAACACTGTTAAAAAATATGAAGAATTAACTTTTACGGATGATTTCATGTTCTGTAAGGTAATGCAGAATAACCCGGATCTTTGTAAGCATCTAATTGAGCTTATCATTGGCAAAAAGATTACAATGATTACATATCCGGATACGCAAAAGGCAATTGAAATCACAGCAGACGGAAAAGGAATTCGCATGGATGTATATGTAGAAGGTGATGAGGGCACAATCTACGATATCGAAATGCAAACCTCGATGTTATCAAACCTCAACAAACGTGCAAGATATTATCAGGGAATGATTGACCTCAATACCATTGAACGTGGTGCGGATTATAAGGAATTGAGAAAAACATATATAATTTTTCTTTGTAAATTTGATCCGTTTGGACAGGCTCGAATTAAATACACATTTATGCAGACTTGTCAGGAGGATTATAGGATTAAACTTGGTGATGATGCATATATTATTTACATTAATCCGTTCGGTATGAAAGAAAATCCAACAGAAGATATGATTGCTCTGATGAGTTATCTTAGAGGTGAGATGATTAAGCGAAACTCATTTATTGAGGACCTGGATGCAGCGGTTAAACGCGCCAGGGAAAAAGAAGATTGGAAGGTGGAATATATGGCACTTTCGTTAAAATTTCAGGATGCTATGGAAGAAGGACGTGCGGAAGGACGTGCGGAAGGACGTGCAGAAATGCAACAGAACATTGTAATTAAATTACTTTCCGCAAATCAGTTTTCGGACAAAGCAATTTGTTCGATTGTTGATATTTCCGAAGAAAAATTGGAAGAATACAAAAAAATGTATATGGAACAAAATGAAAAGAAATAGCATTCATGACGTAGCCCGGAGATTTCTCCGGGTTTTTGTGATATTTCTATAAAATATCTTATTTTTTGCTCTGTCTTCCACTCTATGAACAAAGAATCAAATGATGAAATGGAGGGAAAGACATGAAAAGATGGAAAGTTGGTCTGGATGTAGATGATATTATATTTTCCTGTAATGAGTATGCTGTCGAGCTTACAAATAATGAATTGCATATGATACCGCCAATTCAGATGGATGAAATTACTGCATGGGGACCTCTTGGTACAAGAGCAGACCTACGGCTAAAATATTTTAACTCAAAAAAATTTTTTGAGACACAGCCGGTATTGCCGGGAGCCGTAAAATTTGTACATGATCTGCAGGAATACGGAGATGTATTTTTTGTAACAGATGTGCAGCAGGAGTACCATGGAATCCGTAAAAGCAGACTGTTGGAATTATTCCCAGAAATACCGGAGGAACACATTATTATTACACCAAGAAAAGAAGAAGCCAACGTAGATGTGCTTTTAGATGATGGAATTCATAACCTGAGAAGAACAACAGCGGAATATCCAGTGCTTATGCAACGGCCATGGAATGCAGCCGAAAAGAATTATGTAACAGTATCTGGATTTGAGGAATTTCTGGCATTCATGGGATCAATTTCAATCTAACAATTTATTTTCAATGCAAAGGTAGTCTTTTGAGGCTGCCTTTTTTGTATGTGAATAATCAGGAAACTGTATTCGAACATACTAATTTCAGAAGGACATCTGTAAAAGGAGACTTGGATGAATGGGTAAGGCAAAAAGAAAGATGCGTCCGCAGCCACCATTTTGGTGGACTTTGGATAATGACAACTGCTGGTTCTGTAAGAATAGAAATAATTGCGGAAGATGCAGGATACTAAAGAGGCAGAGAGCAGAAGAGAAAAAGAAACAGAATTGTATTTTGTCCAGAGCGGCGGCGAAAAAAGAAATTCTGACATACTATACTCAGGAAGGAAGTGATAATTTTGAAAGAGATTAAATGTACCTATGAAGTGTATGAAAAGTATTGTAAAGCATTTCAGGAAATGAAAGATAAAGCTGGAAGCTATACACCAACGGAAAACGAAATTTATCAAAGAATCTATCCGGAATTGGAAAAATACATATTATTTCTTTTATGGATAGAAATGACGGGATATGATACAGAAGAAAATAAGAAGAACCGTCAAATTATTTGCACCATCTTAAAAGAAGAATTAAAACTTGTTGAGAAGGAGGAACTGGAAGAGGAATGATAACAATTTTCGCAGAAAAACCGGATGTTGGAACGAAAATAGCTGCTGCCCTGGATGCAATTGTATTATCTTCCGGTGATAGGGTAGATTTTGATCATATACAGAAATATGAAAAACAGATCAAAGCACAGAGGGCAAAACAAGGATATTTCAAAATCCGCCATAATGGTGAAGAAACCTATGTCACTTGGGGAATCGGACATTTATGTGAATTGAAGCAGGCCCAGGATTATAATAAAGAATATAAACAATGGAAAAATATTCCACTTCCTTTTATCCCGGAATCCTATGAACTGAAATGTTCAAAGGGGATGGAAAAACAATTACGGTTAATAAAAAATATTTTTGATCATTCCGATCTGATCATTTGTGCGACTGATGATGACAGGGAGGGAGATCTTATCTTTGATTATATCTATCGTTATTTGAACTGCAGCGTTCCTTTCAAGCGTGCTTTATTTAATCAGCAGTCCAAAGAAGAATGGCAGAAAGCATTCAGAAAAGAAAATCTTGTAGATGGAATCAAAAGGAAGCCTGTTATAGAAGCGGGAAGAGGACGCAGTGCCGGAGATTTTGTGGTAGGAGCCAACCTTACGACTGCTATGACGTTGAAATTTCCAGGAAACAATGTATTAAGTGTAGGAAGAGTCCAGACAGCTGTATTATCCATGCTTGTTGCAAGAGAATTAGAAATACAGAATTTCAAGCCGAAAGATTATTGGGTGGTAAAAGGGAAATTTAATTCGGAGCATGGAAGTTATGAAGGAACGCATGTTGTAAAGAAATTTGATAAGGAGTCTGATGCAGATGAGATTTTGAGAAAATTATCGGCAGATACAGGTCCAGCTACAGTGAAGTCTATAAAAGAAAAATCATTCTGGAGAGAAAAGCCTTATCTATACAGTTTGCAGGGATTACAGATGGATGCGAATAAAGTCTATGGATTTTCTCTGCAGCATACGTTAGATCTGGCTCAATCGCTTTATGAAAAAGGATTTACTACATACCCGCGTACTGACAGTAGCCATTTAACCGATGATATGGGTCCGGAAATGAAGAAAGTAATCCAAATGCTTTTTTCATCAGATATCTATTCTAAATTTAAGAGTCATGCAACAGAGCCGGTTGACAGCAGTAATAAATATTATTTTGACAGCAGCAAGGTGGAAAGCCATTATGCAATTGTTCCAACTTCCAAAAAATTATCTTTGGGACAGATGAGTGATGATGAGAAAAAGCTTTATGACATGATTGCAAGATCTGTAATTTGTATCTGCTATCCAAAAGCGCAACTTAGTAAAACAAATATTATAACAGAAAAATCAGGAGAGGAATTTACAACCTGTGGTATTTCAATTTTGAAACCGGGATATTTTGAAGTATTGGGAAGACCAAGAGAAAATCTACTGCCTAAATTACAGGAAAGGGAGTCTGTACAGGGAAAATATATAAAAGAGGCAAAAAAAACTGAACCGCCAAAGAGATATACGGATCAGACATTATTGACAGCGATGATTACATGTGGAAAGCATATTGATGATGCTGAATTGAGAAAAGTCATGTCTTCCGGTGCAGATGGAAAACCGCGTGGATTGGGCCGGCCATCAACACAGGCATCAATCGTAACCACTCTGGAAACAAGAAGATATCTGGAACGAAAAGGAAAATCTCTTATACCAACTGAGCGCGGAATACACTTGATCTCTATTTTCCCTATCGAAGATTTGAAAGCTCCGGTAATGACTGCTCAATGGGAAAAAAGACTGGATGATATTGAAAAAGGTACAGATGATTACACAAGCTTTATAACTGATCTGGAGAATTCTGTGCGAAAATGGACAAAAATGATAATGGAATTAAAATCAGATGATGCAGAATTTCAATCCAACAGTTCAAATTATAAATGTCCGATTTGTGGCAGGGCACTTCTGAATTTTCCATGGGGGTATGGTTGTTCCGGTTATCAGGATGATAAGTGTAAATTTAATATCCCAAGAAAAATTGCATCAAAAACACTTACGGAAAAGCAGATTCAGAATTTAATCCAGAAAGGCGATAGTGGTTACATATCCGGATTTGTGAAAAATGGAGGAAAAACGTTTGGAGCAAGAATCGTGATTGATAAAGAAGAAAAAAAATTGAAATTTGCTAATGATGTCCATGGGGAACTGCTTTGTCCATTATGTGGGAAACCATTAAGAAAAATGGCATGGGGATATGGGTGTAGCGGATATCGGGAAACAAGATGTAATTTTGCTATTGGTACAGTTGCGAAGAAGAAGCTCACGGACCATCAAATAAAAGCACTTTTAGCTGGAGAATCTGTAATGGTAAAAGGAATGAAAGGTAAAAATGGATCATTTGATGCCGAGGTCAGATTATGTAATGCAGGGGAAAATAAGGGGAAATTACAGTTTATACAGAATTGATATCAAAATAATGAAGAAATTCCTATAAAATATTAGAATTCCTTGACTTTTGTAATTTGATGGGATAATATAATACTACACTACATCAGATTTTGGAAGAGGATGATGTTTTGTTTCGGGAAACCGAAAGCCGTATTGGTTATGGGAACGGAAACGTTACTAAATAGAGGAAGTGATGGTGGAAATACATTACTTCCTATTTTTTTGTTTCATTTTGATATTTCAATCAATATATTAATTCATACCTCGATTAATATTTCAACAAATCACATATATCAACTGGCATATTGTTCATAATTCCAAAAATTAAAAAGAGAAGTGAATAGTTTTAGATAAACACCACGTCTTCTTAAACAGACGGGAAGAGGATACAATCCAATAAATATACAGAAAAGCTTGTCTGTTTTTACAAAGTATAATAGTATAAGTAAAAGAAAGGAATGTGAAAATTATGTTTTGCTGGAAATGTGGGAATGAAATAAACGAAGGAGATAAGTTTTGCACCAAATGTGGGGCGCAGCAATTTAAGGTTTGTACGAAATGTCAGAAACGTATTTCTATATTTGACGGATTTTGTATTTACTGTGGAGAAAAACTAATTGCCCCAAAAGCAGTGCAAAAACCAAAACAGAAGCAGAAAGATCAAAAAAATTTCAAGACATATTCTTTTAAATTTAGTAATATTAAATTAAACGCCTCTAAACGGGATGAGATAAATAAATGGCTGAGTGAAAATAATGTGATCATCCATTACTTAAAACCTCGTTTTTACCTTAATACATCTTGGCCAGGTAAATGGCAGGCAAGTATAGATACACTTGATATTGTATATGAACCTGCAGAAACAAATCAGAATTATTATTTTGAATATGCATCCGTTTTAGGATGGATAAAAAGACCAACAGAAAAATTGGGAAAAATATATAATGATTGGAAGGAAACACACCCGGAATATCAAATCTTATGGGAAAAAGAAGCAGACTTTCAAACAACAAGATCTGAATATGCGATGTCCATATTTGTATTATGTAAGAAAATTGAACAAAAATAAAAGAAAGTAAGATAAAAGCATTTATTTGTAGTTCTTCTAAGTATGAAATTATTACTGGAAGATCCTTGCAGACAGATGCTTTTATTTTTTTTCAATAAAATGAATAGTTTTATGAGATCCATCCGTCAAAAAAAGTAGAGAGAAAAATAAGAAATGATGAATAGTTTTAAAAATCTGGACCGTCTACATAATCAGAGTGGGAAGAAGAAAAGCTGAAAACCCTTGAAAAATAAGGGAAAAAGGAGGTATGAAAAATTTTGTCCAGAAATCGGACAGCAAAAATGGAACTGACACTCTATAAGTGTAAAGGTTGAGAGTTAGATAAAACAATTTATCTCTCAGTACAAATCAAAGGAAACATATTTATTACAACTAAGAAAAATGGAGGATTTCAACATGAAAAACAGAGAATTCAAAAAAATGTTAGTAGCAACAATGGTAGGAACAATGACAATGAGTATGGCAGCTGGATGTGCAAATCAGTCAGATAGTAAATCTGCAAAAGCCGATACCTCAACAGTAAAACAGGAACGTACAAATAAGAAATCTATTGATCTTGATACAGATGAAGTAGAGCAGAGTGCAAAAGGAATTGGAAGTCCTGATTTGTCTCTTGGTAATACGGATGATACTGTATCAGATCAGAAAAACGAAGATCCGGCAGAGAACAGCGCTGATAATGATACATCAGAAAAAGAGGTTGTATATACAATTGCTTTAAACAATAAAGACGCTGATGCTCAGGCAACAAAAGCAGCAAAAAAGGCAGCATCTTCTAATGTACAGACAACTTCATCATCCGTAAAGAAGAATACGACTACATCAAATACAACAGTGAAAAAGAATGAGGATAAAAAAACAGAGATTGTAAATACAGGATCCACGAAAAAGGATGAAGATTCAAAGCCATCTGATATCAAAAAAGATGATACATCTAAGGATGATTCTAAAGTAGAAGATACCAAGAAAGATGATACATCTAAGAAAGATGACAAGAAAGATGATACATCTAAAAAAGATGATAAGAAAGATGACAGCAAGAAAGATGAAACAGGATCGGAGACACCAAGCAAGCCAGAGACACCGGATCAGCCAGAGACACCAAGCAAGCCAGAGACACCGGATCAGCCGGAGACACCAAGCAAGCCGGAGACACCGGATCAGCCGGAGACACCAAGCAAGCCGGAGACACCAGATCAGCCGGAGACACCAAGCAAGCCAGAACAGCATGTTCATCATTGGGTTTCAGTCGCAGAGAAAGGACATTATGATACGGTTGTAATTACACCAGAATATGAAGAACCAGTTTGGGGTACAGGTTATGTGTTCCCAGATGGTTATACATGCACTACACCGGATGAAGCAGTTGATCATAGCGTTGATACCGGATTAGGATATCGTACCGGTACAGTTCAGATTGGTTCAATCCATCATAACGCAGTAACGAAACAGGTATATGTAAAAGATGCGGATGGATACGAATACTGTGATGGTTGCAATGAGATCCTTCATAAATAATTGTTTCCTATAGAGAAGAAATGCAGTTCATTTATTGGGCTGCATTTCTTAAATAAACAGAAAGAGGAGTATCAAAAAATGGCTAATGCAAAAAAATGTGATAGGTGTGGAGAATTTTATATTTTAGCATCAGAAAAGATACCTGATAGTAATGAAACTTTTGCTTATAGCAATGTAATACAGGATTCAGTTTTAGAAATTTCATATTACCCAGATAAGCCAAAGGAAAAATATGATTTGTGTAAAAAATGTACCAATATGCTAATAAATTTTTTGAAAGAAAAAAAGGAGAATACAATTTATGAAAAATAAAGGAATTAAAAAAACATTTGGAATATTAATAGCAATAACATTAGCAGCAGGAATGATGACTGGATGCGGAGAAAAAAAGATTGAAAAAATGGAACAGAAAACAAGTGTGCATGAGCAGAAGAAAACTGTTAAGAATTTAAAAGAAGACGATTTGAAGAATATCATAACCGGGTTGAAAGATCATTATATTCTTCAAAATGCGAAGAATATTGATTATTTGCATGGCTTGAATTATGATAATAAAATTATAAAAAAAGTCACATCAGAATCCAAGGATGTCAAATTAGATCAAGTCGGCACATATATTATCAATTATAAAATAACTGTTAATATGACAGCTTATGAAAAATATCAAGCATCGCAAAAAGAAGATAAAACTAACAAAATAGAACAGGACTCTAAAGAATTACAAACTATTAATGTAAAGAAAAAAATTGATGTAGTAGATGAAAAAAAAGCACAGGAACTAGCAGATAATGGGACAGTCGTATGGAAAGATAACAATGATACAGTAGCAAAATCCGATGGCACAGAGGTAACGGAAGAGATAAAAGAACCAGATAGTGTTGAAGATTCGAAAGATAAAAAAAATGAAGGAAGTAAATCTTCATCTGATAAAAAACAGGATAATAGGAAAAAAGATGACACACAACAGACAAAAAAAACAGATGGAACTACAAATGATACACAGTCAACATCAAAACCGAGTCAGTCAAATTCTGGAAATTCTGGGAATACATCATCTCAGCCAGCATCGAAGCCAAGTCAGTCAAATACTGGTAACGCAGGGAATACAGCGTCCCAACCTGCAAAACCTGTTCATACGCATACTTGGGTAACACAACCTGCAACAGGTCATTATATTACAAAGACAATAAAAGAAGCATATGATGAACCGATATATGTAACAGGTTATATTTTTCCAGATGGCTATACATGCCTAACACCAGATGAAGCAGTTGATCATAGTGTTGATTCGGGATTAGGATATCGTACTGGACAAGTTCAGAATGGTACAAAGCATCACAATGCTGAAACACAACAAGTATGGGTGCAGGATTCTGCAGCATATCAGTATTGTTCTGGATGTGGAGCAAGAAAATAAAAATATTGAAATAAATGAGACAGGAGAGTAATCTTCTGTCTTATTTATTGAGGCTTTTTTGTAGTTCGGGGTGTTTTAAAAAGCCTTGCTTTCTTGGAAAAGATTCTTCTTTTAAGAGAAAAAAGGATGAAAAACAGGAAAAAACAAGGAAAAATACATATTGAACCCCTTGGAACATAGAATTTACATACATTAAACCCATCGGAACTCATATTAAACCCATATGCGGTAAGAGAAAATTTAATTGTGAAACAAATTATATATCGAGAGTGCTGTTGAAGCTATATACTTAAATGTATTTCAGGGTGGAAAGACAACCGGTTAATACAGCATATCTGAATTATCATTATAATAGAAAATATATTACAGATTTATGAAATATGTCCATTAATAATGTGACTAAAAATTAATAATATAATGGTATTCTACATCTGCTCTCATAATAATGACTATAAAATACTAAAATATAGAAATTGGATATACAAACTTCAAAATCAATACCCAAACAATTCTAAATTCTTTCTCATAATAATGACTATAAAAATCTATATTGCTCAGTAAGTGATGTTTAAACTCGAATAAAATAAGAACATCTGTTTTGATACTTATAAAAAACGAGTTTCTTTCAAAATTGTTTTAGTACTTTCGCAATATAGTGACTAAAAATATCTAATAAAAATTCTTTATGTATCTTCGGTCTTTCTCTATCAAATTACATTTTGTCCAGAAAACATTGTTGTTATCAAAATCCGTCATTCTAATAACAGAATCAAAGAAATAATGAGAGGAGTTTGAAGCAACATGGAAACGAAACAGAAAAATTGTGAATCAACGAAGAAGGAAATGAATAGCACCAAACGCATTATAGGAAATACCAGACAAATTCCCGTAAAACTTGGAACGGAGATATTGGATTCCGTAAATGATCTGGAAAATGCTATGTCAGACATTGGGATGCGGATTTGTAAAATTGTGATGAATTGCCAGACAGAAGAAGAATATGCATTAGTAGACCAAATGGTTTATGCATTTGCAGGAAAAACACTTGAGCAGTTGCTGAAGGGAATAGGTAAACATGAGAAATAGCAGACGGAAAGGAACTGTGAAATTTGCGGGAATTCTCCTTAGTGTTTCCTTTGTGATAAGTAGTACCTGGCTCTTCAAAGAAAATGACCTGCATAAGCAAAAATATAAGAATCAATTATATCAAATGTCAGCAATGCAAAACATTTTCTCGGTAAATTCCAATGTGCATAAACTGGAGGATGAAAAAGTTCTTCTCCAGGTAAGCACAGGGAAAAATGGAATTAAAGAGAGAAAATGTAGTGAATGTGGAATGAATTTCTATTCTACATATGAATGTCCGCATAAAGAAACACATATAGCGGTCACAAAAGAATCTACAGTTACAGAAACTGGTGAAGAATCCATAATATGTAGCGAATGTGGAACTGTATTAGAAAAAAGAATAGTTCCGCGTAAGCAGTCCCCAAAGGGAAATGCAAATCAAACTACATCTGATACTGCCTCAAAAGAAGGAAATATATCAGAGGGAAAACAAAATGAAACAGAAGATGCTGCATTGGAGAACAATATGATATCTGTTCCACAAATCGGATTAAAATCAGTATTTACACAAGGTCCTTTTACACAAAATGCAGTAGATGCGAATGATATCTTACTTGCATATGCGTATGCGATTGGGCTTGGAGAGAATGACCCATTTATATTAGGACATAATACCCATTCTCTGAAAAATCTTAGAAACATACAGGTTGGTACAAATATTTATTTGAATCTCAATGGAATTCTTGAAACATATCAAGTTGTTGTCAGTGAATTGGGACAGGCAACAGAAGATCAATCAGATATCAGAGGAATTAATTCCGGGGAAACGATTTATCGCAATTTAGGTGTGAAAACTTTGCATATGTACACATGTGATTACAGTGTAAGTAACGGAAGATGGATTGTTTTGGCAAAGAAAATTTCATAGAAAACAATTATATAAGCAGAATAGATGCTCGAATAGAAACAATGATTGATATACAATTAAAAAATGTTAAATGGTAAAAGGAGAAAAATGATACAATGGATCAGATGTGAAACAATGGAGATTCAAGTGTCCGATTTGCGGACATACAGCTTCTGTACAGGAAATTATGAGAGCAGGAGCAAAAGATCCCAATTGTGCATACATGGAGTGTATCGGTAGATATCAGAAAGATATTGGTTGCAATTTTGCTGCGTATGGATTTTTGGGAATTCCTCATGGTGGTTATGTAATAGAAGATAAAAAGAGGATTGGAATGGAAATATTTGAATTTGCAGACAAGGTTGAAACAAATTAATCCATGTTATTAAAAAGGGCTTCATAAGAGGTCCTTTTTTATTATATAGAAAAACATCTATATAAAAGAGAAAATACAATAATATATTAAGAATTGATTTCTATAATATCGACTATTAATTTCTATTATTTTTCATATAGATTTTCTGCATATTTAAAAGATGTAGAAAAGCAAGAATCATTGAAATAAAATTGCTGTGCTCTAGTGGAGAAAACAATATTGAATTCACAGATACAGCCTATCTATCATTAACATCATTTGAAAACCTTTTCTCACATACTATTTATGAACAGTAATTAAATTCTGCTCAAATAAAAAAGAAAAGGAGAAGGAACAATGAAGAAGTTGAGAAACGTTATGCGAAAATGCATGGCATCCCTCCTTGTATTGTGTATGGCAGCAGCCCCATGTGTAACCGAAATCGGCTCAGTATTTGCCGAACCGGATACAGACACGGACATTGAGCCGGTCGCATACAAGGTCACTCTGAACGATGCACAGAATGGTAAAGTATCATTCAAAGATTCAGAGGAACGAACCCATTCTTATAAAGAAGGGGATAAGGTAGCATTAAAGGTACAGGCAGATGACGGATATACATTAGAAAAGCTTTCCGTTATGAATGCAGATAAAGAAATTGCAAGCAAAACAGATGGAACATCATTTTCATTTACTATGCCCGCAGCAGATCTTACTGTAAATGCATCTTTTAAAGCTGCCGAAAAGCAAAAAGCTGTAGTTTCAGAACAGTCTACAGAGAATGCAGTTAAACAGGAGAGTCAGGAGCCACAGAGCCAGGAGACAACAAATCTGGATTTAAGCAATACTCAGGAAGCAGAGTTTAGAATTGAAGGAAATGGTTCTCTAAGCCTTACAGGAGCAGATGGTAAAGAAGTAAAACTGGATTCTGGAAAGACTACAATGAAAATGCCAGTCATGACATACATTCATATGGTAGCAAATTCCAAAACTTCTACCAAAATAACTGTAACAGTAAAAGATTCAAATGATATCGTTTTAGAGGATCCAAGTACAGAAACAGGAACATCTTCATGGAGAGATATTTCCCTCACAGGCGGTTCAAAGAAAATTGTAACTGTATCATTTGGAAATTCTAAATCGCGCGCAAAAGTTGCAAGACGGGCAGTATCTGGTATTGCAGCACAGTCTGCAGATTACGGAATTGCATTGCAGTCCGCAACGCCATCTGTAGGACAGAAATTTACAGGAAGCTGTATAATTACTGGAGTAAATCAGAGCCATGCAGGTGGAACTGTTCATTCAGTTTCTATCAAATGTAACAGCGGGGTCTTAAATGGTGTTTCAGCTACTACAGGATGTGCCGATCACACTGCATCAGCCCCAAGCGTTGGAGAAGCTTTTACTTATGTATTCACAGTAACAAATGTGAATGAATCTACAGGTGTGGTTACTGGAAATGTATACTGTACAGCAGTTAAAGGATCTACAGATGGAGTTCATAAAAATGAACATGGTCTTATTGGAACACAGAGAGTACAGGGCACAGCATCGTATGTTGGACAGTTTAACGGAAAAGCAAAATTAAAAAAATCCTCATCTAACACAACATTAGTCGCAGGAAATCCGTGTTACAGCCTTACAGGAGCTTCATACGGTGTATATTCAGATGCTGGATGCACAAGCCAGAAAGCCACTTTCACAACAAATGAAAATGGAGATTCCAATGTTATCGATGTGCCGGCCGGAAAATATTATGTGAAAGAAATTACAGCACCGAAAGGATATTACAAAGATAATACAGTATATCCACTCACAGTAACAAGTGGACAGACTGCAACGGTAAGTGTTACAGATAAGCCAGGCGATGACCCAGCTGCAATTACAATTAATAAAAAGGACAGCGAAGTACCAGAGAACGGAATTGCAATTGGTGGTGCATCACTTGAAGGCGCACAATTCACCGTTAAGTATTATGCCGGATATTATACAAAAGATAATCTTCCGGAAAATGCAACAAAGACATGGGTATTAGAAACAAAAAAACGTACAAGATCGGATGGAACGATAGTTTATCAGACAGGACTTACGGAAGCATATAAGGTGTCTGGCGATGATTTCTTTTTAGTCGATGGTTTACCAACACTTCCGTTAGGAACGATTTCTATTACAGAAACAAAAGCACCAAAAGGATATTCATTAGATAATGCATATTTAACACCTGTAGGTTCTACAGATAAAAGTAGTACATATGTGGCACAGATTACGATGAATAGTGATGCAGTTCATTTACAGGGTGGAAATGAATATGAAATGAATGATCATGTTCTTCGCGGTGACTTTGAATTCACAAAGAAAGATGAAGAAGATAAGACACCTATGGCAAACATTTCATTCAAAATCACAAGTAAAACAACTGGCGAAAGCCATAAGATTGTGACAGATGAAAATGGATATTACAGTTCCGCATCTGACTTTAATAAACACAGTCAGGATACAAACGGTGGAAAGAAAGACTCTGGATTATGGTTTGGTCAGTATAAAGTTGGGGATGAAACCAAGATTACTGATCCAGATGATACAAAGGGAGCACTTCCATATGATACCTATGAAATCGAAGAACTGAAATGCGATGCAAATGAAGGAAAAGCATTATACAAAGGAACACTTACAATCACTAGAGATGGATATAAGATTGATATGGGAACAATTGAAAATGCTGATCTGACACTGCAGACAACAGCAAAAGATGAGGCTTCCAATACACATTATGCAGCAACAGACGATGCAGTTACTTTGGTTGATACCGTATCCTATACCGGATTAAAAAAAGGTAAAACCTATACATTAAAAGGCAAGCTTATGAATCAGAAGACTGGTGAAGCATTGCTGGATGCTGATGGTAAAGAAATTACATCCGAGAAAAAGTTTACTCCAAAGACTGCAGAAGGCAGCACAGAGGTAGAATTTGATTTTGATGCAAGCAAACTTGCCGGATGTGATGTAACAGTATTTGAATATTGCTATCTGGATGACACATTAATTACTTCTCATGAAGATATCAATGATCAGGATCAGACAGTACATTTCCCAAGTATTGGAACAACGGCAAAAGATTCTACGACAGATACAAATATTTCCAAAGCAGATGGTAAAATTTCCATTGTAGATACTGTGAAATATACAAATCTCAAGGTTGGGAAAAAATATAAAGTAACAGGAAAGTTGATGGATAAAGCAACAGAAAAGGTTGTAAAAGATGCAGATGGTAATGAAGTAACTGCAGAAACAACGTTCGTAGCAAAAGAAAGCAATGGATCTGTAAAAGTAACATTTACTTTCGATGGATCAAAACTCGCTGGTAAAACAGTAGTTGCATTTGAGGACATTTATCAGAATGGAAAACTGTATGCTTCCCATGCAGACATCAATGATGAAGGACAGACCATCCACATTCCAAAGATCGGAACAACAGCAAAAGATAATAAAACCAAAGAAGATATTTCTTATGCTGAAAAAGAAGTTACAATCGTAGATACAGTAAAATATACCAATCTGGTTCCTGGAAAATCTTATGTGATGGAAGGAACTTTGATGAACAAGGAGACCGGTAAAGCATTAGAGGTAAACGGTAAGACAGTTACAGCATCGAAAGCATTCACTCCGGATAGTGCAGATGGATCAGTAGATATTGTATTTACATTTAATGGAAGTGCACTTGCCGGAAAGACAGTGGTTGCATTTGAAGATTTGAAAGTAAATAAAATCTCTGTTGCAACACATGCCGATATTAAAGATGAAAACCAGTCTGTACATTTCCCGCAGATTAAAACAACTGCAAAAGACAGTGAAACGAAGATTGGCCTTTCAAAAGCAGATAATAATGTAACCATCACAGATACGGTATCCTATAAGAATCTGGTTCCGAATAAAGAATATACCATGACTGGACGTATTATGGACCAGACTACAGGACAGCCGCTTGTAGTTAACGGAAAAGAAGTAACAAGTTTCTGCACATTCACACCGAAGGCAGAAGACGGAACTGTTGATGTAACATTTAATTTCGATGCCAGTGATCTCGCAGGTAAGAGTGTTGTTGTATTCGAACAGCTTTATAGAGATAACGCAATCGTAGCATCTCACGAAGATATTAAGGATGAAGGACAGACAGTGCACTTCCCAGAAGTACATACAACTGCCAAAGATTCCGAGACAAAGAACAACCTGTCTAAAGCAGACGATAAGGTAACAATTATTGATACCGTAAAATATACAAATTTAATTCCTGGAAAACAGTATCAGGTTCATGGAACTTTGATGGATAAAGAGACAGGAAATCCTCTGACAGTAAATGATCAGGAAGTAACAGCTACAAAAACATTTACTCCGGATAAAGCAGATGGTTCTGTAGATCTTACATTTGTATTCGATGGAAGTGCCCTTGCCGGTAAGAGCATCGTTGCATTTGAAGATGTGCAGTATGAAGGAAAATCTGTAGGAACACATGCAGACATTAATGATAAAGACCAGACAATTGATTTTCCGAAAATCCAGACAACGGCAGCAGACGAAGATACAGCAATCAATCTGTCAAAAGCAGAGGATCTTGTAGTGATTCATGATACTGTTTCCTATGAGAATCTTACACCGGGCCGTGAATATGAGTTAAAAGGAAAATTGATGGATCAGACTACAGGCGAAGTTCTGCAGGCAAAAGTTGTTGAATCATTTACGAATAGTGCAATTAAATCTGATCAGGAACTTTATAAATTGAAAGCCGGATCCTATGTGTATGTAGAAAAAGGCACGGATGAAGTCCCGGCAGGTATTTATTCCAAGACAGAAAAAGGATATCTTCCTGTCAATGCTGATGAGAATGCAACACCAATTGCAATCGATGATGCTTTGATCACATGGAGCGGATCCTTTAAGAAAGATGTCACAGCAGCAATTGATAATCATAAAGTATATGACATCAATAAGATTACAAATTATAAATTCTCAGAAGAGAAAAAAGACGTTACGGGTTCTACGAAATTCACACCAACAGAATCCAACGGTACAGTAGATGTAACATTTATGTTTGATGGCAGTGAACTTAAAGGAAAGAGTACTGTCGCATTCGAAGATCTGACATTTAACGAAGTTTCAATTGCAGAACATACAGATATTAAAGATGAAGGACAGACAGTCCATTATCCAGAAATCAAAACAACTGCAAAAGATTCTGAGACCGGTTCCCATACCTCTATGGCAGATAATGATGTTACTGTTGTTGATACCGTAAAATATACGAATCTTATTCCAAACAAAGAATATAAGATTGCGGGTAAATTAATGGTGAAAGAGACAAAAGAGCCTCTGCTGGTTGACGGCAAAGAAGTTACAGCAAGCACAACATTTACCCCGGAAAAAGCTGATGGAAGCATTGATCTTACATTTAAGTTTGATGGAAGTGCTTTAAAAGGCCAGACACTTGTTGTATTTGAAGATGTTCTGTATGAAGATGTATCAGTTGGATCCCATGAGGATATCAATGATACTGACCAGAGCATTTACTTCCCAAATATTGGTACAACAGCTACGGATAAAGCTGATGGTGATCACAGCATTACCGCTGCGAAACAGGTTACAATTGTAGACAAAGTAGAATATAAGAATCTTGCTCCAGGAGAAAAGCATCACGTAAAGGGAACTTTAATGGACAAGGCTACAGGAAAAGCCCTGATGGTTAATGGAAAGGAAGTTACTGCAGAAGCAGAATTTACCCCGGATAAATCAGAAGGATCAGTAAATGTAGAATTTACCTTTAATGCAAAAAATCTTGGCGGAAAAGATTTGGTTGTATTTGAAAAGATGTATGATGCAAACGGTAATGAAGTGGCAAATCACGAAGATATCAATGATGAAGGTCAGACAGTAAAAATCGTGAAAGCTCCAGTTACACCATCAAAAACGCCGGTTACGCCAACAAAAGTACAGACAGGTGATCATGCTACTATGTATGTATTACTTGGGGTTGCAGTGATTCTCCTGCTTGGCGGTGGAGTCATGGTCTTCAAAAAGAAGAAAAAATAAAAATCTGAATACAGGTTTCTAGGGAAAGGGCACTGACCCTTTCCTTTTTTTACAATATATTCAACTCATAAAAATTGACAGTGACTGGCCTGACAATGAAAAGCAGAACAATAGACAAAGTATATAAAATATTCGTCTATATAATAAAATTTTATCAATAATATTATACAAAGAAATAATCAATATAATGATAATTCTTATGCTTTATATTGAATTGTTTTATTCCATTATTTTCTTAAAATCTATTCATAAATATTTCTAACTTACGTTTATTCAAACGGACATTTTCAAGTTGAAACGAATCCTGTGATAATTACCTTTCTTTCATACTATTAATGAGAACTTTATGAAAAAGAAAGGGGAAGCGCATATGGAAGAAAAGCCGAAAGTAAAGGCAAAAAGGAAATGGACAGTTGTGTTAATTTTCATTCTTATACTTGGAACAATCGCAGCAATTCTTGCGATAAATCGACCAATTCATTCTAAGAAAATAAGAGAAAAGAAAAAAGCAGAAGTCCAGATAGATACAAGCCAATTTACGGCAGATAGTCTACAAGGATTAACTGCAAGTGTATCAAATTTAGAAGCAGTGAAGGGATATCATCCTGATGCAAGTTTGAATCAGATTACGCATGATACAAACGTAATCAAAAAACTGGAGGCGGATATTTCAAAAGTAGATTTTGATACACCAGGGACATATGACATTACCTATAACGTTACTGTTTATTGTAAAGCATTAAAAGCATATATAGATCAGAAGCCTCGGATAGATATCCAAGAAGCTTCAAATGGCCAGACATATAAAATCCCATTAAAAGGGAAAATTCAGGTCGTTGAAAAAGAGCAGGCTTTAAAGGATTCTGCATCAGGCAGATATATATACGGACTTCAAATGCAAATGAGACAAGAATAAGGAGGGAATTGTAAGTGAAAAGGAAAAAATGGGTAAACAAGGTGATTGCACTTTTGCTTGCAGCAATCATGATTGTTCCGTCTTCTCTTGGTACTGTGGCATATGCACAGGAACCGGAAGTGTCTTCTGAACAGACGCAGACAATTCAAAATGCGGATGAAGATATTTCAGAAGCAAATGAACAGGAAACAGCTGATGCAAGTCAAAAAGAGCAAGAAAAAAAAGAGACACAAGAGACACAAGACACAGAATCAAAAGAAACTCAAAAAGAGGATTCTTATGAAGTGAAATTATCTAAAGCTGATAATGGTCTGCTAAGTTTTCCAATATCAGAAGATGATCTTGTAAAAGCAGATGTGGAGAATTCCACGCAGTCTATTTTGGATGCATCAGAAGAAGATGTGGAATATGAGTCTAAAGATTCTTATGAAGAAAATACGGAAGTAAAAGTTCAAACAAGTGCCGATTACGGATATGAACTTGATAAGGTAGAATTAGAGGATAAATCCGGCGAAGTTCTTCAAGAACTATCAGTAGATGAGGAGGGTATTGCCACATTTACTATGCCGGAAGAGAATGTCAAAGTAGCAGCTACCTTTAAAGAAATTCCTGAATCCGTTATTGAAGATGCAGAAATTGATTTACAGACTACTGCAAGCGATTATGAAATTGCTACACGGGCAGCAGGTACGAAAAGTATTTATTTGAATGTCCCAGGAAATAAGATCTGGTATGGAAGATATAATACGAGATATTATACAACAAATGAAGGTCAAGTGGCATATTGTATGAATCCTCTTCTGAAAACACCAGGAGCTGGATGGTACACAGGAAGTTTAATTTCTGATGGTTCATCAAGAAAAGCATTTTATTATGCATACGGCGGTCCTGGATACAGTCAGTTTGTGAATAGATATGGATGGATTTGGAATGGCGTAAGAGACTTAGAATATGCTTATTCACATGTTATTTTGTCTTATACCTATGCGAAATACGCATTGCATAATAATTCGCAGGCCAATTATGCGTTTTATGGATTACCAAACTCAACAAAAAAGCATTTGATCAATAAAGCTAATCAGATGCAGGCAATGGGTGGCATTCCAAGTGGTTACGCTGTGTATTATTTCAATACATCTTACAACCATCAGCCAATGGCATTTCAGGTTAATAATGTAGCAACTTTATCACTTAGAAAATCATCATCGAACACAGATATCACAAATGGAAATAGTTGTTATTCTTTAGCAAATGCAAAATACGGAGTATATAGCAATGCAGCATGTACTTCTCAGGTATCCACATTTACAACAAATGCAAATGGAACCTCGAATTCAATCAATTTAGAACCGGGAACTTATTATGTAAAAGAAATTTCCGCACCGGAAGGTTACTATATTGATAACACAGTGAAAACAGTGAGTTTATCTAGCGGTGAGAATAAAGTAGTTAGCTTTACGGATAAACCGATGGATGACCCGGCAGCTATTGTTATTCAGAAAAAAGACAAATATACAGGTAATACAATAAAAGGAAAGAAAACATTAGCTGGAGCACAGTTCACTATTAAATATTATGATGGATTCTATGATCGAAATAATCTTCCAGCAAGAGCCACCCGTACATGGGTTATTGAAACCAAAGAACGTACTAGACCAAATGGAAGCAAAGTCTATCAAGCCGGTTTATCAGATACCTATAAAGTAGGTGGAGATAATTTTTATAAGGTAGATGGAGCAATTACTATCCCTCGCGGAACAATCACTATCCAGGAAACAAAAGCACCGGATGGATACCGTAATGATTTAAACATGACGGATACAAAAGGCAATAGTACTGTAAATGGTGTATACCTTGCACAGGTAACGAAGCCAGGAGATTTGTCAACTTTAATGGGCGGACAGACATTTGAAGGATCCGACAGCCCGGTTCGAGCAGATATTAAGCTGACGAAGATCAATGGAACGAATAATAATACCATGGCAAATATTCCGTTTAAGATCACGAATCTGGAAACAAAGGAAAGCCATACAATTTATACCGGAAGTAATGGTGTATATGATTCTTCATTGATTAAAAAGAGTATGAATACAAACACAGATAAAGCGGGAGCTGGTGTCTGGTTTGGAGATACATCCATTCTTAATGATGATGAAGGGTCTTTTGAATACGGAAGTTATAGCATTGAAGAATTAGAGTGTAAAGAAAATAATGGAAAGATTCTCTATAAGGGAACTTTTAAAATCGATAATAATACAGGAGCCACATTGGATCTTGGAAAAATTATCAATAACAGCATCGAAGTAAAAACCTATGCTGCAGATAACACCAGCGGAAATAACAATACAGCATTTATCCAGCAGGGCGGTATTTTCAATTATACAACCGGACAGCTTACTTACGGAAAAGCCATTACGGATGAAGTTAATGTAAAAGGTATTTCATCCGGTTATGCAGTAGCAAATCTGGTTGATATAGAAACTGGAGAATATATCAAAAATAAGGATGGTTCCCTTGTACAATCAGAAGCAAAGATTGAACCTTATAATGATGGTACTTATACCGGACAGGCACATCAAAACCTGATTTATGATAATCCGGAAAGCATGCTTGGTAAGAACATTGTTGTATTTGAAAAGATTTATGCTTTAAATGCAGATGGAACACCAAATTACAATAAACTGCTTGTAGAACATACGGATATGAATGATGATCTGCAGACAGTTAAATTCCAGAAAATCAGTACAGAACTGACGGTATCTGACACAGGACTCCACGAAGTCAATACCACTTCTAAGGATGTTACTTTACAGGATCAGATTACATACGAAAACTTTAGCAAAGACCTGGTGGATCTTGGATACTACATCAAAGCAACAGCGAAACTGGTAGATGAAAATGGAAATGCAATCACAGATGCGAATGGAAATGCAATCACATCCGGATTCAGTGCAAAGAGATTTACCAGTGATATGCTGAAAAATGGAGATACCATTCATTACACGCTTCCGGCCAGTGTTGTAAAGAAATATGCCGGAAAGAAGTTGATTTCTCAGGTTGAAATTTATTTTGCTTTTGATACAGACACTACAAACGGAGATCCATGGAATCTTTGGACTTACGAAAAAGATACGACTAATGAAAAGCAGACAGTCACGATTCCTGCTATTACAAATACCTATGTATCTGCAGACAATGTAAGCTACACAGACACAGGAATTTCAGATCAGGTAAACCTTACCGGTTTAACAAGAGGAAATACCTACACATTAGTAGGAAAAATTATTGACAAGTCAACTGGAAAGGTTGTTTCAAAATCCAGAAAATGTACTTATGGAAAAGATGCCTATGACATCACAAATGTAGTGCCAGCTGACGAAGGTAACTATACAGTCAATAGACTTGACACTTATAATGTATATCTCTTAAAGAAGGATGTTTCTTCCAGTGGAGAGACAGCAAAACAGGGATATTACAGACTGAATGACGAAGGAACAAAATACGTTCTTTGTACAGAAAGCGGACAGGTACTGGATGATTCAAATGGAATTAAGAAAGACCTGTTTGAAAATGAAATCTTATATCCTGGTGATGAATTTAAAGAAGTCACAGAATTGATTGCGAAAAAGTCATTTGTGCCATCTGGAAGTGAATCGCAGCAGCATGTTGATTTCACATTTGATCCGGAAGAGTTAGCCGGAAAGAATTATGTGATCACACAGGATCTGTACTTTGACAAGCTGCAGGATGCAGGGACAGTCTTTGATGACGAAACCGCAGACGTGTATGCAGTGTTATATAGTGACGGAACATTAAGCTTCCAGAAGAGAAAAGATACTTACCCAAGCAAGACGGTCGTAGAAGTATATCCGTTCAATGAAAGTACACATTTTCCGACCATTGATTCGGTGCTTTGGAAAAATAATGCATTAAATGTGAAATCTGTAGAATTCAGAGATAAAATCCGCCCAGTGTCGACAGCCAGATGGTTCAATGGTTTTGAAAATGCGACAAGTATCAATCTGAAAAATCTGGATACTTCAAGAGATACAAATATGAATAAAATGTTCAGTTACTGTAAAGGACTGACAAAATTAGATGTATCTGGATTAGATACATCTCAAGTAACAGATATGGATTCTATGTTTGCTGTATGTATTAATTTAACAAATATACCTGTCAGCAATTTTAATACTTCCAAAGTAAAAGACATGCACAGCATGTTTGACAGTTGCTTTAAATTACAGAGTTTGGATCTAAGCATGTTTGATACTTCAAATGTAACAGATTTCGGATATATGTTTAGTGGTGATAAAGTAATGTCCACCCTTCATTTAACAGATAATTTTGTTACAGAAAAAGCTAAAGATATTTCTGGTATATTTAATGATTGTGAAAAATTATCAAATATAAATGTAAGTAATTGGAACGTATCGAATGTTACATCAACGGAAAAAGCTTTTGCTAATAACTTTCTCTTAAAAAGTTTGGATCTTAGCAATTGGGATATGTCAAACTGTGAAAATTCGCAAATGATGTTTTATAGTGATACTGCGCTCACATCTATAGGCAATACAAGTAATTGGAATGTTTCCAAGATAACCACTACACATTCTATGTTCGAGGGATGTAGTAAATTACAATCTTTGAATACAAGCAAGTGGGTATTCTCAAATCTTACAAATGCAGACAGCATGTTTTCTAATTGTCAAGTGCTTACAAAATTGGATACCAGCAATTGGGGAATGGGAAAAGTAATTTATTTCGGATTTCTATTTAATAATTGCTATGCACTTACAAGCCTGGATGTTAGCAAATGGGATACGTCAAATGCAAACAATATTAATGCAATGTTTAATGAATGTGTGAATCTTACAAATATAGATGTAAGTAACTGGAAGACTTCAAATGTAACGCAGGCTGTAAATACATTTTTGGATTGTAAAAAGCTGACACAAGTAGCCGTTCAAAACTGGGATATGTCAAATGTGAGTCAGTTAAGTGGTATGTTTGCATATTGTAGTGGCATTACAAGCTTGGATATCAGCAAATGGAACGCACCGAAACTTATAGAAATCAATAACACATTTAACGGATTAACAAAATGTACAAGTATAAAAATAAAAGGAATGTATGCTCCTAACATTGATACATGTATCAATACTTTCCTTGATTGTACATCATTAACCAGTCTGGATCTTTCTGGATTAGGAATGAGCAAAGCAACTTCCTTTAATGGTATGTTCGGGCGTATGAGTAATATTACATCCATTAACCTTAGTGGATGGTCAACATCAAATGTAACTGATACAACAAACATGTTTACGGAATGTAGAAAACTGAAAACCATTTACGTGTCCGAAGGATGGAGCGTAGCAAAGGTTAAATCAGATACATATATGTTCAGTAGTTGTACAAGTATCCGTGGAGGTTCGGGAAAAACATATAATCGAAATCAATTGGGTAAATCCATGGCAAATTACAGAAATGGATACTTAACCTATAAAGCTTACACAGCCAAGGCTAATATCGCCGCCCCATCCTCATCAGTCATCATCAGCTCCGCAAAAGCAACAGATGGACTGACAGTGGAAGAAATCCTGAATAATGACTCTGTATTTACAGATCCGATAAGAGCGGTCAATGAAGAGAATACAGGCACAGAAAATGAAGACGTGGATACGCAAAATGCGGATGTGGCCGTACAGAGTATGGATGATCCATCTGGAAAACTTCTGTATTCGCATAGTGATCTAAATGATGAGAATGAAACATTCTATGTACCAAAAGTACAGACCGTACTGACAAATACAGCAAATGATCATTACTTTACAACAGCAGCCGGAAGTACTCTGGTCGATACTGTTACTTACTCTGGATTAAAACCGGGACGTGCTTATACATTAACTGGAAAATTGATGGATAAAGATACAGGAAAAGCAGCAACAGATAAATCTGGAAAAGAAATTACCGGAACAGCAACCTTTACGCCAAGTACAGCAAACGGAACAGCTAAAGTTAACTTCTCCTTTGATGGATCCAACTTGAAAGGAAAAACACTGGTAGCATATGAGACACTGAATGGAATTAGTGTTGCATACGGAATAGCATCCTCGAAAAAAGACCTGGCTATCCATAAAGATATCAGTGATGCAGATCAGTCAGTTACGAATATGTCTCTTTCAACGACTGCAAAAGATCAGAAATCCGGAACAAAGCAGGTGACATTATCAAGGACAGCAAAAATCGATGACACTGTTAGTTACAAAGGAGCCATCCGTGGAACATCTTACAAGATTAATGGTACATTAATGAATAAGAGCACAGGAGAGGCAGCTGTTGACGGCGATGGCAAACCGATTACTGCAAGTGGAGTATTTACAGCTGGCAGTGCAACTGGAACAGCAACCGTTACCTTTACCTTTAACACAAATGGAATGGCTGGAGGAGCTTATGTAGCATTCGAGGAAGTATATGAAACAACCGGAGGAAAAGAAACACTTTGGGGAACTCATATGGATCTGAATGATGAAGCACAGACGGTATATGTACCATCTATTTCAACGAACTTGATAGACGAAGACAGCCAGACCAACTACACATATATCCGGGATAATGTAAAAGCACATGACCTGGTGACATATGAAGGGCTTATCGCAGGAAAGACATATAAGTTAACTGGAACATTGGTAGAAAAATCTACCGGAAAAACATTTGTAGATGCAAATGGAAAGACTGCAACAATAACACAGACATTTACACCGGATTCTGATAGTGGATCTGTGGATATGGTATTTGATATCAATCCATCCAACCTTAAAACCTCAGCACTGGTAGCATTTGAAACATTGAGCTGCAATGGTGAACAGGTAACGATTGAAAATGATCTGGATAATGAGCAGCAGACACTTCACTTCCCAATCCTCAGCACAACAGCAAAAGGAAAGGTAAGCGGAAAGAATTACGTAGATATCGGTGGAGATATGTCAATCATTGATACAATCAAATACGAAGGTGTACAGTATGGTATGACACATACGATCAAGACTTATCTGGTCGACAAGTCTACCGGAAAGACTGTAAAAGATGATAATGGAAACGATATCGTAAAAACAACCGAATGGGAGCCGGAGGCTACACAGGGAAGTATTGATGTTGAAATTCCGGTAACTGGAAAGAAACTTGCCGGAAGAACGCTGGTTGTATTTGAAGAGATTTATCTTGGAGATGCCATGATTGCATGCCACAAAGATATCAATGATGCAAATCAGACCATTAAAGTTAAAGGATATCGTGACTGTACCGTAATCAAACGCATTAAAGCTGATGATTACTGGAAAGAACATGGAGATCCGACCTTTATCTTCAAACTTACGGGAACGGATACACTGGGAGCTTCACATACTTATTATCAGAGTGTCACATTCACTGAAAGCTATGTAAAAGCACATACGGACAGTGACGGATACGTAGAGATGAAAGCAATCTTTGGTCAGGTCCCGGCAGGGGAATACACATGTTCCGAAGAAAGCGTCAGCCGATTTGAGTTTGAATCATTGACCAAACCGGTAAATGCAACCATTAACGGAAAAACAGCAGTATACCATCTGACGGATAACGATACGGCATGTGCAACATTTGCCAACAAAAAATATGAAGAGGGAGACTTCGGACATGACAGTGTAGTAGTTAACCACTTCAATCATAAGACACAGGATTAAGATCTTGATAACTGGAAGGACCTGCTTCGATAGGAAGCGGGTCCTTTCCGGTATATGGTAATTTATATATATTGCAGTAGAGGTTGACACCTTTTCATAATTTGCTCATACTACTACATAACTCATAAAAACATATTGTTTTTGTATGGACGGCGTTGTGACGGCGTTCTATTTTTTTTGCATATTTTTATGAATCTACTAATTCCGGGGCTTTCTTTTTTTACGAAAATAGGAATGTGAGCAATAATATTACAGATGAACGAAAGATCAAGATTCTGTTCGAACTGTTTGAGAAACGAAACGAACAGAGAAAAAGCACCATTGTATGCTCACAGCGTGATCCAACTAATTGGAAGGCAATGATTCTTAATGATGAAGTATCAGCTAATTCTATTATGAAACGAGCTACAAAACATTACACTATAAAGATCAACACCCGATAATGTAAAGAAAACAACAAAAAGCAGTCGGCCGTTATGCTCCGCAGAACGGCCGTTCTAAAACGCATTTGCGACCGCCGAAGGGCGCAAAATACACCGAGACAATATGTAATGACCTCCGGATTTATATATACGTGGATTTACTTGTATATCTGAATTGGAAACATATCAAACTAACCAGAACTACCACATACAAATGGAGATCATTATATAAATTATAACACAGTTTACGTAGGAATGGATGTTCACAAGGAAAGTTTTACACTGAGTGGTGGAATTTGAGAATTTATTTTAGAAAAACTGATAATTAATGAAAAAACAGTTGATAAATTGAAAAATAATTGATATATTATAATTACACAGATAAGAGGTCATAAAACCATTAATTTTAAAATAATAAAGGAGGGTTACTATGAAAAAACAGAATGATTTTGATCTCGATTTAAGAAATGTAGAAAACTACGAATCAACTGGCACGTTGTCAATCAATACAAGCGTTCCATGTGAATTTGCAACGATTACAATTGAAATGACAAAAGCAAATAAGTGTAAATCTGTTGAAACACCTACAACAGGGATGACCTCTGCATGCTGTAAGAAGAATGCTGTAGGGCCACAATGCATTTAAGGGAATAACAATAAGAGATGTGGCTTATGCCACATCTCTTATTAATTACCGATAGATTGTATGATTAGAGAGGAGTAAAATATTGGACAGAAAAAAATATACAGATGTGAACAAAATAATTTTTTTTATAATTGCTTATCTTGTTCCGTGGGTGTTTGTTCCATGGATTAAACAAGGAACAATGTCATTAGTGTTTGGGGAATACATTATGACACTTCCAACAAGCGGAGTGATACTTGGAGAATGGTATATTAATAAAGGAAAGAAAAAGGATTTTTTTCAAAAGATTTTTATAGTAGGGAGTTGTTGTTTTTCTATCTATATATTTTTCTGTATTACAGGAGTCGTGCCTCAAGGGTATATGATTATATGGGAGCAAGGTTTAATTATTATTTTTAGCATTTTGTTATTTGTTTATTGCCTTATATATGGAGGAGAATCGTTATATCCATTTAAAAATAAAAAGAAAATGGTAGCAATTGTAGGAACATACATTGTAATTAAAGGAATTCATCTTGCCGTTTTTGGGATTGATTTTAGATGTGGAATATATATTATTGATCAAATTTGGAGTATACCATCTAAAATGATATTTAGTTGTTTGAGTTTTATGGGAGAAGAGTTTGCTTGGAGAGGATACTTACAAAAAAGATTACAGGAATGTATGGGAAAGCGTATGGGAGTGATTACATTGGGGATTATATGGGAATTATGGCATATACCACTTTGGGTTACGACTTTTCAGTTGAATCAGCAAGAGGCTGGATTAGGAATAATGATTGCAGCAAGATTTTTTAATGTAATTGGTTTCGCTATTTTTTTAGGATGGGTATACATGAAAACTGAAAATGTGTGGTTATGTGCGTTATTACATGGTATGAATAATAATATGTTATCAGGTGTAGTAAGTGGTACTTTAGAAGTTAGAGGGATACCGATAGGGGCAATTATTCAACCTGTAATATTGTGGATGTTTATTTTTTTAAAAGAATATAAAAAAGAATCTAGAATTACATAGTGTGATCATAAAAAAATAGTGGAAAATGTGAAAGTGGAAGTGTTTGAAGTGGAGAGAATGAGAAAAGAAATAGATAACTATATTGAACATATAATTATTTGCCATGAAAAAAACGACTTTGAGATGATGAAGGAAGAAAGTATTTCACTGTTATTTTGGGGTTCACAGATGATAGAAGTGAACAACACAATTCGGCAAAGAGATGCTATTTTAGCAATTACAGAAAGTTTGATACACCGAATTTATGAAAAACCAGATATGTATGTGGATTTTTTTGATGCAAAAATGTATGGAGAACTTGGGAAATTAGCATTTTCATTTCGTGAAATTAAGAAAAGGACAGGAAAACTGAAGGATTCATCAGAATTTCTTAATCGACTTTTGTTAAGAAATGCTTACCAGAAAATTATCAGATTTCAGCCGGATAAGATTATGTTTGATACATATGATATTCTTGGTGGGATTGCGGGAGTGACTTACTATCTTTTGGATTGTCCAGAGATATTAGAAAAGCCTGATGAAAATCAAAAAGTGAGAGAATTGGTTTGTTTTTTGGTTTATTTGTCTGAGGATTATATTTATCAAGGAAAGGAAATCCTAAGATACCATATCAGAAGAAAGCAGCAATGGCTTAAATGGGAACGTAGTCATATGAAAAGAGGACATATTAATTTTGGAACTGCTCATGGGATTATAGGACCGTTAGTTGCACTTTCAAAAGCAAGAAAATTAAATATTTTAGAGGAAAATCAGAATTATGCGATTGAAAAGTTGATTGGTTTATATGAGAACTTTTGTGTAGAAGAAAATGGAATTCTTCGATATCCAAGAAGGCTAGCGATAGAAGATTATATAAAAGGAAGAAAAACGGATCTTACGGAAAATAGTGGTTGGTGTTATGGAAATCTTAGCATTATTAGAGCATTAATGAAAGTAGCATGGTATAGTGGAAATAAAGAAAAATACCAATATTATTTGGATAAATTCGTAGCAATTATAGAACAGCCTATAGAGGCATATCGATTGAACAGTCCTATTGTATGCCATGGATATGGGAGTGTGGTTTCGCTTCAGATATATGCTTTTTTGGAGAGTGGAGATGGACGATGCCTTGCCAATTTAGAACGAAATTTGGAAGTATTATTGAACGAGCATCAAATAAAGATGGTACGAGATACTGAATATAAAATGGATTTATCTCTTCTGGAAGGAAGTGCAGGTACAGTGCTTTCTATGCAGAATTGTATAACGCGAAACCTTACATACGGTAAATTGTTGTTAATGGATTAATGAATATGGGAAAAAAAACAAAAGTACTTAAGAATATTATGTGGGTAATCAGATCAATCATGGAGTATGATGAAAAATATTTGTTTATAGTGGGAATTGTTACAATGATAGGCGGAATATTGCCACCATTATGCACTATTATATCTCAGAAAATTATGAATGGATTGCAAGAAAGGAGAGACTTACATACTCTATTATTTCTCGTAATAGTTTATGTAGGAATTGATTTGTTTCAGACATTGTTAGGATATTTGGTAATATATTATAAGTATAAGTTTGCACAGGGATATAATTTACATTTTAATCAAAAGGTACTTCAGAAGGCAGCGGGATTAAATTTAAAAAGTTATGAAAACAGTGAAATTTATGATATGATTTCACGAGCTCAGTACGAGATAGAAGGAAAACTCATAGTATATTTCGAATCTTTTATAGGTATATTTTCTAGTATGATTACGACAGTGTCTTATTTGTTAATTATCATAAGATTTCGTATTTGGATCGTACCGTGTATTATACTTGTTCCGATTGTTAAATTTTTAATTAATAGAGCAATAAATAGTGAAACCTTTGCTGTAATAAGGGCGCGAACAAATGATTCTAGAAAGTGCTGGTATATTCAACATGTGTTAACATATGGAGAAGCTTACAAAGAGTTAAAGATATATAATTTATTTCAATATTTTATTGATAAGCATTTTGAATATAATAAACGATTTAATGAAGAAAATCTTAAACTTAAGAAAAAAAGTACAGTTCAACTGGGGGGCACTACAATTATAGAAACATTTATTGATGGTGTAATTTTTGTTTATATAATTTTTGCTGGTTATTTGGGTGAAATCATGATTGGAAATGTAGTGACCTATATGAAAACGATTACGCAAGTCAAGTCACAAATAATGTCTGTGTTACAGTCATTTTCTGATATGAACCAAGAAAGCATGTTTATTGATCAGCTAAAAGAATATTTGGATCTTCCAGAAGAAGACATAGAAAAAGAAGATGAGCAAATTGAAATCACTAGGATAGAAAATATAGAAATAAAACATTTGTATTATCGTTATAAGGAAGATCAACAATATGTGTTAAAAGATGTTAATTTCTTTATAGATGGTACAAAAACAATAGCGATTGTAGGGCAGAATGGAAGTGGCAAGACAACTTTATTAAAAATAATAATGGGATTCTACACAGATTATGAAGGGGAGGTGTTTATAAATGGTATAGAAATGAGAAAGATTAACAAAACGTCTATGAGGAGACGGATTGCTACGCTGTTTCAAGACTTCTATAAATACGAAGCTACATTCAGAGAGAATATTGCATATGGGAATTTGGATGCTTTACAGGATGACAGAAAGTTGATTTTTACTTGCCGTAAGTTTGATTTGGAAAAATTAATTAATGAGTCAAATGAAAAATTAGAATGTCAAATTGGATATTGGTTTGATAATGGGAAACAGATTTCACTTGGTCAATGGCAGAAAATAGGTTTAGCAAGAGCTTTTTTTAAAGATGCAGATTTATATATTTTAGATGAACCAAATGCAGCATTAGATGCAATTACTGAGTATCGATTGTCTGTTCTGTACAAGGAATTACTTAAAAAAAAGAAAGGGATTATTGTCGCTCACAAATTTAATAATTTAGTAAAACAGGTAGATGATATAATCGTTCTGGAACATGGAGAAATTACTGGGATTGGATCACATGAGAATTTATTGAAAACAAATGAAACATATAAAACATTATATGAAATGCAAGTTGGATAATGGTAATCGGAGGTAATAAAATGAGAGCAGAGTGTCAGGATGTATATATGATTAGAACACCGAGTTTATCGTTAGAATATCTTGAAAAATATGAAAAACAGGAAAAAGATATTTATGATTTTATAAGTCAAGATAAAGAATTAGATCAATTTTTTAGAAAAGCGTTACTTGTATCGAGTCCGACTCTTTATAAAAATTATATTAATAAACCAACAGATAAAAAGAAATATGAAAAGCTTAAAGAGTCTTTATTAAAATATTTTTTAAGAAGTATTGGACGTCCAACTCCTTATGGATATTTTGCGGAGGTATCTCTAGGTCAGTTTGGAAATGAAACAGAATTGGAACGTGGGGATCAAATTTTAGATATACGTGTAGATAATAATTGGATTAATCAAGTTGTTCAGGTTTTAGAAAAGCATGAGGAAATTCAAAAAAGATTAAAAGTTCGTTATAATACGCTTTGTTATATAAGTGGAGACCGGGTGAAAAATCCGTATTTTACAAATTATGGAAAAGCAGAAACGGGACAAACAATTATTGTAGAGAATAGTATACGCTATACAAAATTAAATGATTTAGTGAAAAAGGAAGCAGTGGATTTTATTTCGTTGCTGGAATTATCAAATAAAGTAAAATTAGTCTATGAAGACACCCCTGAAGTAGTGATTTGGAAAACGCTACTTGATATGTTAAAAAGTGAATATTTGATTTCAAATCTTCGAACTCCTGCATATTGTAAGAATACATTAAAATATTTGATTCAAGAACTTAAGACGATAGGCTATTCAGGAGAGTACTTTGTCAAATTGGAGAGTATATTAACATTATTAGAAAAATTTAGAGAAAAAGAAAACTTGGATATTCTTATAGAGATTTATGCGACAATGGAGAAAATTGGAAAAAATAAAAATTATTTGATTATTAATTTAGGCGATAAATATAAAAAAAATACTCTTGATGTTAGTATTAAAAAGCAAGTGGAAAAGTTGTCAGAAATTTTATATAAAATTCCAGTTATATATGATTCAACTTATAAATTGAAAGAAAAGTTTATAGAGACTTATGGAACATATGTAGAGGTACCGCTTACACAAATCATTGACAAAAATGGGTTTAATGGAGAAAGATTAATTGAATTAGGTAGGATAGAATCGACTAGGGAAGAAAAGGTTATTCATATCATAGATCATAAAATTCAGCAAGCTTTGTTGAATCAAGAAGAAGTAGTGAACTTCGTTGAAGAAGACTTTAATGGAGTATGTAGTGATTTATTATCAGTTGGATCCTATGATATTAACTTTATGATAATGAAAAATGAAAAAGAATATAAATTGTGGTTAGGTCCGAACTTTGGGTCTTCCAGAGCGGGGGCTATGGTGCAACGTTTTTCGCAATGTTTGCCAAACGATAAGCTAGAAGACTATAATAGACTATACGAAAAGGATAGTAATAATCATAAAGAATATGAAATTGTAGAAATAAGAGAATTTAAAACTTATGGAATACAGGAAAATGTTATAAATACAGAAAAGAATTGTAATTATTATATGACTCTTGGAATGTGTTCTAAAGAAATTGAAAAAGAAATTTCACTGGAAGATATTTATATTGGTATAGATGATAATAAAATGTATATATGTTCAAAAAAATTAGGAAAACGATTGAAGTTTGTTACAGATAATATGCTTAATCCAATATTAAATAATGGGATATCAAGACTTTTACTGGGAATTTCACAGGAATATAACAGTTATCCATTGGCCAGATTATCATTTCTTCCTTCGGAGTTATATTATAAGTATATTCCAAGAGTGCAATTTGAGGGCATAGTAGTATTGCCAAGGAAGTGGGTGTTAGATGAACTAGATCTTTCGGTGGATTCATGGGAAGAATTTAAAACAACATTTAAACGATGCCGAAGTCGTTACAAATTAGACTCAATTTTGTATTGTGTTTCAGCAGATAATAGGATTATTGTAAATTTGGATAGAGAAGAATATTATCCTATTCTTTATCATGAATTAAAAAAACGGAAGAAATTAGAATTTTCAGAATTAGAAACAGGACTATTAAATAATCTTTTGGTAAAAGATGATAAAGAGAAGGTTTATGTAAATGAATGCGTGTTTAGTGTGCTTAATATAAAAAAAGAAGAATATTTACCAGAAAAGAAGACTGATTGTCTGATGTTATGTGAGGAGTATCGTCGTAAGTTGTTGTGCGAAGACGGATGGATATATTTCAAACTCTATGGAATCGGAAATCGGGAAAATGAAATTATTAGTGTTAAGTTACCAGAACTCTTGGCAGAACTAAACTGTGTAGAACATTTTTTCTTGCGATATGTAGATAACAAAGGAGAACATTTAAGAATACGGATTAAGTTTGAAAATAGCAAAAAGGCATATGAGAAACTTCCTAGAATTAATAAATGGATAGATTATATGATGAGACAGGTACTCATTAACGATGTTACATATGATATATATTTTAGGGAAATTAATAGATATGGCGGTAAGGAAATTATTGAATTTTGTGAAAAAATATTTTTTAAAGATTCTTTGACAGTAGAGAAAATTTTATCTTATTATGATTTAAACCAAATAGATAATATTGAAAAATCGTATATAATTGGAATTACGTTTATTTTAAAAAATTTAACAAAAGGATTGGAAGAAATGTTTCAAATTCTGGATTCGATGGGATTTCAGAATAATTATAGAAAAGAATATCGGGAAGAAAGTAGATGCTATTTACAATATGTACGGTCTGTTTTGAATGAATGTGAAGAAAAATATTTAGACGTTAAAGAAGAACATTTACAAGAAAAGAGAGCATTGAAAATTTATGCGAAAAAGCTGGAAAATCAAATAAAACTTAAGAAGAATACAAATAAAAAAGAAAATATTATTTTGTCTATTATTCATATGTATTGTAATCGAATAACCGGTAATAGAATTTATGAAAATAAATATTTGGCGATTGTAAGGCATGCGCTGTATCAGATATTACAACAAGAAAAGCATTATCCTAAAATAGCATCAAAAGATATTATCTAGGGAGAGAACTTTATGAAAATAAACAATCAGATAAAAGAAAAAATGAAACTCGTAATCTGTACTTATATTGAAGATATTATCTTGGAGTTTCGAAACGGACAAATAGCTAGAAGTGAGTATGATGATTTATTGCTGTTTTGTGCAGAAATTCTTCGAGTTCCATTTTTAAAAATGTACGATGATTATATAGAAAGAATAGTCATTGATATTTTAAATACTATAAAATCAGAAATATATCTAGGAGAAAACAATAACTTAATTTATATCGGGATGTGTAAAGGAGTTGGAAATATAGCATTTAGTCTAAGAATTTTAAAGCAAAAAGGAATGAGTGTGGCTAATTTTTTGGAATATTTTGAAAATTGGATGACTAAATATTATTATACTCATATAGATTTATATTATAATAAACCAACAGTACCACTATTTTATGATTCTATTTATGGATTATCGGGAATGTTGAATTATTATTTAGATTATCACCTAGAACAAAAGGAAGTAATTGAAGGTCTATTGCGGTATCTGATTTCTTTAACAAAGAATAACAATGATAACGTTATAAATTATTTTATTATGGAATTACCTAAGTATGCAACAGAGGATACGGAGAAAGTTCCATATCTTGATTTTGGAATGGCACATGGAATTATTGGACCATTATTGGTAATAGCAAAGGCAAGAAGTTTGGGAGTTCAAGTGGATGGGATAGAAAACGCTATTCAAATTTTGAAAACACTTTATCAAGAATATACATTGGTAAGTGAAAAAGGAATTTTAAAGTTTCCGATTCAGCTATCAATGGGAGAATATCAGAATAAAAAATTGACAAGTTGTTCATTTAATAATGGATGGTGCTATGGGAATGGATGTATCGTATATGGTTTAATGAGAGTAGCAAAGTTTTATGAGAATGAAAACGAATTTCAATTTTATAAGAGGGCCTTGTTTAAGATTATGTCTGAAGCGATAGAAAAAAATGATTTTTTTGAACCGATAGTTTGCCATGGATACGGGAGTGTATTAATGATACAAATGAGCATATATAAAAATACAAAAGAGCAACAATTTTTGATTAATTTAGAAGAAAATATAGAAGCAACATTAAAATGTCATGAAGAATGGATGAAAAAGGAGCGTTATATAAAAAATTATTCTTTATTAGAAGGGGCTGCAGGTGTAATGCTTTCATTATTAAAAACTATGGGGGAAGAAATTGAGAGCAATAAATTATTGCTATTGGAGTAAAAAATATTATGAACTGAGGATTAATGTAATCGTTTGGTTTTCGAAACCTTATATGGAACTATGTATCTTATTGGTTCTTTCTGAGCATTACCATACTAAAAACTTAGAAAGAACCGGTTCTAATGCTTCTATTATTTATAATGTAGTTATTTGTTAACAAATTTTTGAAGTGGATGCATATTCCGTTTCTAAACAGCCGATACATTTGGGGTCTAGGTAATTGAATATTCTTGTGTGGCAGAGCCGCCCGTCCGGTGTTGTGTGGACCGTACCGGATTATAAGAAGTTTACGGAAACATTTTTCAAAGCAGAAATTATCAGTGAATACCGGTATCTTGTAAAAGACGTGGATATGGAAACCGGTTAAGAATTTATTCACAGACATTATACACAGGAAGATGCATGGAATGCCGCGATGCTCTGTGCTAATAGACAAACATTTGACTTGTCTGTAAAAATGCCGGGTTCAGTACATATGAGTGTAAACTATAAAGAACAGACAATTTCTGTCATTGGTTCTGATAATCAGCTAAAAAGACTCTACAAAGTAACAACAGCTGCAAATCAATCTTAATGCATTGCAGTTTCAAGAAAGTCTCTCCAGGGAGACTTTCTTTTTGTTTTTTGGCAGAATGTTCACTCTATCAGTAGAACATAATTTTCAGATGAAAGGAGCACAGAAAAATACTGTAATGTTCAAATAATTATAGAAAGAGGTAAAAACATGGAGGAATACGAAAAAAAACATGACCACGCAGTAGCAGAAAAAGAAACGGATATACCCAAATTAACAGATCTGTTATTAAAAGTAGGAACACAACAGTTTCTGGAAACCTTATCTCCATACATCACAGGTGGAGAAATCCTTTTTGATGGTGAGGACGGCCAGACTTGGAAATTCACATTTGACCCGGAAAATAAAAGCTGGCAGCAGAAATGCGGAACAGAATCTTTCACGGATCAGATGATGATCCATGAATTGGAACAAAAAGGTTATGAAATCAGAAAAGAAGGCGGCACAGTGATAAATAAGAAGGCAGGAAAATCATGTAGTAAGAGAAAAATTGTACAAATATCAAATGCTTCATCGGAACTGATAAAAGCTACTATACAGGAAAAACACATATCTTATCGCGGCCTGGCAAAACTTACTGGTATGAATGTTAGCGTCATCAGTCATATGTGTGCCGGAACACAAAAGAGATTTAATGAAAAAACAATTCAGAAACTGGAATCTGTGTTAGAAATTTCTATTCCAGATATCAGCAATGATGCAGAGGCGATCATAAAGGATATGGAAGAGAGCCAGACTATCTAAACAGATTTTATATGGATAAGGAGAAACCAATGTATACGGGAAAATTAAGAATACCAACGAACAGATTTTGTTTTAAATGCCATCACAGAGTTTTTCACAGTGATGTCAAGGAATATCCATATGTGTGTCCGCATTGCGATGAAAATATGTATCGCTTTGAAACATATACGAAAAGAGAGAAAAGCCGCTATGTCAATCCTATTGTGAATGCAATGAAAGACAGAAAGCAGTGATCATCTAAGTATAGGAGGAAAAATGCGAACGATAAGTGTGCGAATTGAATTCGATTCATTAAAGGATGGTTATTTTCGGAATTTCCGTTCGATGTAGAACTGGATTTCAAGTAAGAAAACAAGAATTTAGATTAAAATATAATACACAGAAAAGAGGATTATTATGAACACAGAATTATTGAATAGAATTAACATGAATGACGTATATGTAAAAAAGTTTATTAATAACGCAACTGATGAACAAATGGGATTTTTCGACATCGCAGCAAAACTGCTATCCAACAATAATGATATGAGTGTCATCTTCGATTATACAGATGATGAACATCTCAGACTAATTACAAACAAACTCATTGAATATAAAAATTCCGAGTTTGTACAAAGACTGAAAAACGTAAAATATATCGAAGATATAAAAGAATTGGTTACAATCATGCCAAACGATGATGTGTTTGACACTTACATCATGAGCATTGTTAAACAAAACGATGAATATAATGATTTAAGAAAGAACAATTCAGATTTATCCTGGGATGAAATAGAAAGAAAATATCCAGAGGACAGAAGTGAAATGTCCGAAGAAAGGGAAATGCTGTTTGTAAACGATTGCTTTGAATGTTTCGAAAAAGAAGGCTTTGCGAAAAAGTTTTGGAGCCCTTTTGGTGATGATAAAGAGCGAATTGGACAGAGCTTCAAAATAGTAGGAAGATGTTCAACGAAGGATTCGGATTTATCTTCATTACCTATGTGGAACATAAAATTTTCAGACGGTACTGTAATTGGAGCATATCCGGAAGAGATCATTCCAAGAGAAATGAAAGAAAACGGATGTCCATTGGAGGGCATCGAATAAACAAGAGTTTCAACAGAATGGAAGAATTTTGTGGAAACACCGATTTCTTAAAAGGACGGAATTTATGAAAAAAACAAGAGTTAAATTAATAGTTAAAGAATTTTATAAACAAATGAATCCTGACATGTGGGACGGATCTGGAGAAAGACCGGATTCATTTGATACCCACGCATGGGAATATCCATTAACAGATGCGGTCCATCTGGAGCTTGCTTTTGGTTATGATGAAAGTGACGGCGGCTGGAAGTATTTCTGTGATTTGGTGTATTCATCTGACAACAGTTCCTTTGATATGACAAGCGGTCATGGAATTGATTCACCGCAGAACATGATCAATTCTGTTATGCAATTATGTCGGGAATATGAATAATTTTATAAGTAACACAAAAAATACGGAGGAAAACAATGTCAGAGAAAAATATTGTATATTTAGAAGTTTGTTATGGAAAGACGAATTCTATTTGCATCCGTGCAACAAAAAAACTTAAAAAAGCTGATGCACAATACTATACAATCAACGATGCGTTAAGGCTTGGATTTGAAAAATTAAATGTAACAAGAGTAATTGTACTTTCAAAAGAAGAAGCATATAGTGCTTTTGATATGGAACAGGAAACACCTGTATTTTCACCACGCTTCAAATAACAAACAGAATTATACAGAGTCACGGCTGGAAATATAATATCGACCGGTTTGTTTGCGATGAGAAAGATGAATTCGAAATGATAGTTGCAAATATACGGATTTCGAATCATTAATTCATTATTTGAGAAAACTACAGAACAAATAATAGAGAGGTGGCCAAACGATGAAAGCGAAAATTTACTATAGACGTCCAGATTCAACACTTCCACATAATAAATGGAAATATACTGTGAAAACAATTGAAGTTTCAAAAAATGAGCCAAACCATATTTTACAGGAATTCATAAAGATTACAAGACTTCCACAATATACCTATGTTACTCATATCAAGTGCGGCCGTTATGACTATCAGTGGTATGATAGCTGCAACGGTGCTTTTGGTGTAGGGATTTTTTAGACAGAATATTGCGGTATAAGAAGGGAGAGTTTTTTAGATTCTCCCTTCTTTATTTTTTAATAAAAGAATCACACTATTAACAGAACATGAATCTACAGAAGAAAGGAGTAAAAAGAATCGCTGTAAATGTTCTGATTATTACTAAAAAACACAAAAGGGGGATCCAGCTATGAAAATAATTATACTTAGTACATTACTTTTACTATTTTTACTTATGACTGCTGCAATATATCTCTGCATCTTCTATGAAGTCATCAGATTGGCCAGTTCTTCATATGCAGCAGCAAATAATTTGAAATTTGGAAAATATCTACGCATTCTAAGTAAGGTGTATATAGTGGTTTGTCTTATGTTCCTAGTGGCAGTTTTTCTTTAATCATAGAAGAATAATTACAGTACTTTTGGGACCCGTAATGGGTTCCTTTTTGTTTTTTAAATGAAATTTCATTCTATTCATAGAACATAATTTACAGAAGAAGGGAGACGAAAATACATACTGTAATGTTCAAAAAAATTGGAAAGGAAACGTAAATATGAAAGAAGCAAAAACTACACAAAAGTACAAAAGAAAGACAAAAGATTGCTATGCAATTGAAGGCAACTGTGGCTGCGGGTGGGATATCGAATGCTATTGCGAAGATTCCGTTGATGCAAAAAGGCAGTTGCGGACTTATCAGGACAATGTTGGATATCCGGTAAGAATCAAAAAATGGAGAGAGAAAATTGTATAGTAGGAGAAAAAATATGATGAACACAAGTGAAGTCGCAATCAGATGCGGAGAACACGCATTCACTAGATTACAGAAATTATTACCACAGCAGGACAGGCTGCTGCCGAAGATCTATCAGACAGAAGATGACCAGTATATTATTTACTGGGACAGTATCCATTGGTTTGAGTCTTCAGATAAGAGAGAGGCAGAGCTAGTGAGGGCTTTCAATCGGGCATTTGACTATTTAGAAGAGTGCCCGTTTGATCAGGATGGAAATATACTACCTGGATATGACTTTGAATCTATCATACTTGAAGCAGATTCTGATGACTACCAGTATCGCTCTAATGATTCTAAGTCTATAATCTGGCCGGAGAAAAAGATTCATTTGCCGGAGAACTTAAAGGAGCTTTCTCCGGAAACAGGAGAAGAGAGCAATACTTATCTGGTTACGTTCTTATCAGATACCATCCCATGCGTTAATCTTGCAATTGCAAAGACAAAAGAAAAGGTAAAAGAATATTTTGTGAATATTCTTAATGTGAAAGAAAGCGATTTCATTTCTATCCGTCTTGCAACGGAAGATGATAAACGTCCTGGGATCCCGGTACATCACATTCCGGAATATCCTTATGTACTTCACATCGAGTATTCCTGGGGCGATCGGGAACCGGATCAGAAGTTTTCAACAAAAGAAGACGCATGGAAAAAAGCAATGTCCATGGCAATGACAGAAGCAGATACCGCTTCTGATGAAAAAGAAGATGGAACAGCAGAAATCATCATGGAGAAGGCAAAATCAGAAATAAGTCTTGTTTATCCAAAATCAGCAGAAGAAAACTCTTTCTGCAGATACTACATTACAAAGGAAAAAGGAGAATAAATTATGAAGCAGACAAAAACACCAAAAGTATTTTCACTTGGCAAAGAGTGTCCTATGTATGGACAAAAAGCATATCTTCGGATGACAGAAGAAGAAGAAAACCAGTGGCGTAAATATGCATGTTTCGGCGGACATATTCAAGATAGATTTCCAGATATGGATGTACAGAAAAGAGAATTCATCAAATCTGGATACTGCCCTGATTGTCAGAAAGCATTATTCGGTACGGAATATGACCGCTCTGATTTTATCATAGTCGATGATATTGAAGATGGCGAAGTCCCGGAAGATGTGAAAAAGTTTTTGGAAGCAGCGGAAAAAATGAATGTGAAGGACGTTATTAAATCAGAAATAGCAAACATTTTAACTACGGAGCATAAAGTTGTGCTGCTAAGTGAATTTGACCTGGAAGATATCTTTTATGTAGATGATGATGGAAACATTAAAGACAGATAGTAAAAAAATCCGGAAGAAAAGTAGTAAATATGGTATCCGCAGAGGGATTTCTCTTTGCGGATGCTACGATACAAAAGAAAAACAGGAGAAAAAATATGTTGAGAGAAATCAAGAATGCCATTTACTGCATCGCTTCCTACACTGGAAACAGACATTTTGTTGAATGCGATAGCGAAGATGAACTGGCAGCTTATGTTGCGGAAGGAGAGTGCAAGGGCTATAGCGTAACATCGGTAACAAGAATCTGCACAGATGGCAGCAGGCCTAGAGTAGCTGTCAAATCAAATCCATACTATAAAAAAACAATAATCAAAGACCGATAGTAGAAACTTTTCAGAAGGTAAGTAGTAAATACAGTATCCGCAGAGGAATCTCTTCTCTGTAGATACTATATTATAAAAGATAATGAAACGGATACAGAAAGGATGTAGAAAATATGAGTGAATCATGGCATGATTACGGATTTGGAATTTGTACAAGCAACTTAAAAGAAGAGATTTCATTACCTGGATTGATGGAGCTTATTAGTCAGGCTCCTGAACTGAAAGAAAGAGTCAATACATTTATGAATAATGAATGCGGAGGTGCGTTTAAAGATTCATATGATCTCCTTACGTCTTATGTAGAGCAGTATGGTATATATGATTTTGGAGGATTGGCAGAAATTCTCTATGAAGTGATAAAAGAAGTAGAGGAAATTGACCTCCTTCTATGTACGGATTCAGGAGGCAAAACATATCTTATCTATACGCCATCCTATCCATGGACCCCTAAAACGGAAAAGGAAAAAGAGCTGACGGAAGAGAAGCTGGAGAATATGTTCAGAAAATACTTACGTATTGTTACCGATGAGCAGCTGCCAGTGGATTATAAATCAGTAGAAAATTTTTCGTAATTGGAAAGGGAAAATAGATATGAACAGAATATACAAAAATAAAGCAGAAATAAAGGCGGCGGTATATGAAGCATATATTACCGGAAATGATGAGTTGAATTCAGATCATTTTTCTATTCCGGTAAAAGCTTCCGTAAAAGCACTTTTGGAGGCATATGCAGAAATCCAAGACACCATTAATGGGGATGCCGTTGTACAATTGGAAAATTGTAACAGAAGTTATGGGGATAATGATAAATCGGAAATTCGTATTAGTGGCAAGGAGATTCCTTTGTGTGAAGATATGGAAGTAATTTATGAAGGCAATTATATGGATTTTCTTCTCCAATATAATAACAAGGAATCGGAAACTCAATTATATCGCTTAATGGATGTCATACGTGATGATGATGGAAGTATTTCAGGTACTAAGTTGGATTTTATCTGGTAATACATTACAGTATAAAAAGGAGTCTCGATTTTGAGGCTTCTTTTATTTTACCTTTAAATGATCACTCTACCTATAGAACATAATTTTACAGAAGAAAGGAGCGGCTAAATTTTATACTGTAATGTTCAATTAATAACGAAGAGAGGATTCCATATGAGAACAGATAAAAAACTGGATGAGATTATAAAAGAATTAATGGATAAACTGGATGACGATGAGGAATTCTGTACAGCCGAATATGATGCAGTGCAGGAATACTGTGGTAAACGGAAATGCCAGATTTCAGATGAAGATCTGCATACAATCAAAGCAATTGGCTTGGAGAACATCTTTGATGGATGGAAAGAAGAACAGAAAGAAAAAGATATGGCATTTGATGCCGCCAAACAGAGACCGGATTATCATTTCTTTTTGTACGGTATTGAAGACTTGATTGAAGAGATCCGGAATAATCGTATGAAAAACCTGTTAGAAAACGGCGATCCGTATCGTGGAGTTGCGGTATTGGAAGTAGGCTATGTAGATATTGAAGTTAATATCACCACATCCGAACAATGTGGGAAATTCCCCACATCGAAAGCTCCGATCATCAGCTATTTCGCTTGTAGAAAACACGGAGACCGGGACGATGACTGGGAATCTGATGATTATGTAGACGAACATGATCCGGAAGTAGACTGGTATGCTGAAAACTGGATGGAACTGCTGGAAAAAGATATGTATGAGGCATTGGAAGATTATGTGATCATACATGAGTTAAGTTTTGACAAACCAAATTAACACGGAGGAATATTGTATGATACGGAAAGCAGAATTTACATCTGTCTGGGATGATGGGAAAACAAAAGTAACAACTTCTTGCGAGGTTGATCTTAAGACACGTGAGATTGTTGCAATCGAAAAAAAAGAAGCAGATGTGAAAAAATTGGATTACCAGTATATTACGATTGATGGAAAAGCTTATCCTGCCATCAATCTGAATGATACGGATGATTTTGACGAAAAAACGGAATTTTGGTTCGAGTAAGAAGGAGAAAATCATATGAGTAAAACAGAAAACACAAATACGGAAACGAAGCAGCAGGAAACAACAAATTCAAAAATTGATATTTCAGCTATTGATTATGATGCACTTGCATGTGTGATCATGGATGCTTACGAAAGTGACCGGGCAGAGTCCGGCCGCAAAGAAATCGTGAAGGGTATTAAGTATACACTGCAGAAATATCAAACAGCACATGACCGGGAGATTATTGATGATATGTTGATGAACTTTACCGGATACACCTTGGAAACGTTGGTGGAGAAATCCATTGGCTATGATTACAGCCAGTATGATGAACTTGAAGATTTTGATTGATCATTACAAAAAGAAGGAAAGTCTCGTAAGAGGCTTTTCTTTTTGGGCAAAAAAATACCCCTGATAACAATCAGGAGCGTTTTTTCCTTATAATGTCCATTGGTTTTCAGCTTTACAACCTATTCGGGAGAGCGGACATACTCTCGTTTGGGTACTCCGGATGTAGACCGAACGACAACATCTTTCCCTGTACATTCACATCTTATCACATAAAAAAAGAAAATTCAATATGTGCAGAACCTGGGGAATGCATTTTTTCACTATGTATGATACTTATCATCCGGCCGACTTTGCAGCCGAAGGGCGATCGTGCAGCAAATACTTACCAAAATCTAAGAGTATTTTAGATGTAAAGCATTATGCTGTATGTGGTTTATTTTGTATCCAAATTTTGTCCAGAGAAGTACGATGCTTTTATTTTCTTTCATACTATTAGTGTAATAATAAACCGGCTGACTTTGCAGCCGAAAGGTGAGGGCTGTTTGACCACTCACCAAAGCCATTGTAATCGTTTGGTGTTTTGCAAACCTATAGAATTACACAGGTACAAAGCTTAGATAGAAAAAAGGGAAAAAAGAGGGAAGTTTTGCAAACCTATAGAATTACACAGGTACAAAGCGATGCACCATTAGTAAATGCAGTAGAGATAGTTTTGCAGACCTATAGAATTACACAGGTACAAAGCGTAGTAGTATGACAGATATCATAACAAATAGTTTTGCCAATCTGATGCATACAAACCAACGAAAATTCATTTAGAAATCTAGCTGAATCATCAGCAGAAAGAACGGAGAAGAAAAATGTCAGATGAAATCACAATTACACGAAAATATGTTATTTATCCTATTGCCAGTGATATGAAGGAATGGGAGCGAAAAGTGAGAAAATACGTTTCCGAAAATTATGAAAAACGTATTCAATTATTAGAGCAGAAAATCAAACATTCGAAGATTCCAAAAGAAGAAAAAGAGAATCTGCGAAAGGAACTGGATAATTTAAAGATAAAATATGATGCATTTCAGGCAGATCCGGTGATCACACAAAGCGAAATCAATACTTATACCTACGGTACAGTCCGGACAGCAATGGAAGAGGAGGCAAGAAAGAAAAACTATATCCTGTCATGGATCTACAGCGAAATGATAGGAGCCGGTGTTCAGCATATGGAGACACTAAAAGAAAAATATCAGTTCATAAGCAATCGTATGAACTATGCATATCGGCTTCCAGGAAATAAAAATGGCAGTTTGTTTGATGAAGCAGAGATTCATAACATTTTGAAAGGATATGGATTTGCTTTCAGTCAGATGTTAACAAGTAAAATAAAAGACTGTGTAAAGAAAGGGCTTTTGGAAGGCAAAGTTTCTTTACCGAATTACAAAATAGATTCACCATTTACAGTTGCAAAAGCTTGTATGGGATTTTCCCATGATTATGATAATTTTGAAGAGTTATGTGAGCATATCCATGACAGTGACTTGAAGCTATATTTTGATTATGGCGGGAATAAGAGGCCTAGTATTGCTAAGTTTAAAATTGATCTTGGAAAAGGAAAGAACAGGGAAGAACTTGCGGCAACCTTATTAAAAGTTTATTCCGGAGAATATGAATATTGCGGAAGCAGTATCCAAATTTCCAAAAAGAAAATTATTTTAAATTTATCAATGAAGATCCCTAAGATTCCAACGGAACTGGATGAAAATACAGTTGTAGGAGTAAATCTAGGAGTTGCGATTCCGGCAACCTGTGCGCTCAATAATGATTTGCATAAGAAGCTTTATATTGGTACATATGAAGAATTTGCACATCAGAAAGTAAAGCTGCAGGAGCAGCGAAAGAGACTACAGATTTCACTGAGAAATACTTCCGGTGGACATGGACGTAAGAAAAAACTACAGGCTTTGGAACGTCTAAAGGCCAGAGAAAAACAATATACAGAAACAGTATGCCATAAGATCAGTAAACGGATTGTAGATTTTGCTTTAAAAAATCATGCGAAATATATCAATCTGGAGAATTTACAGGGGTACGATACCAATGAATTTATTCTTCGAAACTGGTGCTATTACCGTTTACAACAGTATACGGAATATAAAGCAGCAAGGTACGGAATCATCGTTCGTAAAGTAAATCCGTGCTACAATGCTCAGATCTGTAGTATTTGTGGAGGCTGGGATAAAGATCAGCGTTTATCCAGAGCTGATTTTATATGTAAGGATCCGAACTGTATCAGTCACAAAAAATACAAACACCCGCAATGTGCAGAATTTAATAATGCCAGAAATGTTGCGATGTCCGAATTATTCATGGAATCCGGTAAAGTAACGGGAAAAGATTTTGAAAGGGCAAGGGCCTATTATTCTAAGAAAAACCCTGGAATTATTTGGGAATTTGTAGAGAGTAAAGAATAGTTTTTCTAATCCGGCTGACTTTGCAGCCGAAAGGTGAGGGCTGTTAGTCCACTCACCAAAATCTATGTTATTTGAGGTTTGGGAAGCCTATGATTTGACATAGGTACAAAGCTTTAACCAGGATTTCTGAGGTTTGAGAAGCCAATAATTTAGTATGGGTACAAAGCATTAAGGCATAGGAAAAACAACCATATATGGAGTAAAAATATGGAAAAAGAATTAATAGAAAGAAACTTGTTATTATCTAAGATAAGTGGAAGATATGATGAAAAACACGATATTGTACCTGATAATTTAGCAGAAGGATTTGTACAGGTTGAAAAATTAATCAAGGAACAGCCGGTTGCTTTTAAAGTTGATGAGATGCTTAATTACCTGGCGGATCAGAAGGCTCATAATGAGAGTATGTATCTGAGTGCGGCAGAAAATAAAGATAAGTATTCCGAAGCACGATACGCTGGAAAAATGGATGCATATCGTGATATATTTGATATGATGAAAAAAATGAAACTTGAGTAATTTTACTTGCCCGGCTGACTTTGCAGCCGAAAGGTGAGGGCCGTTAGTCCACTCACCAAAATCTATGTTATTTGAGGTTTTGGAAGTCTATGATTTAACATAGGTACAAAGCTTTTTCCAATAGTAGTATTCCTTCTTTTCTGTTTTGGAAGTCTATGATTTAACATAGGTACAAAGCACAAAAGAAATGTTGGAGGCATGCTTACTGTTTTTGAAGCCTATGATTTAACATAGGTACAAAGCATATATATTATTATTATGGTTTACTTTTCAGTTTTGGAAGCCTATGATTTGACATAGATACAAAGCAAAATGCATATCACACAGAAAAAAGAGAGGTTTGGAAGCCTATGATTTGACATAGATACAAAGTATTAAACAGCAATCGATAGAAGAACGTACATGTTTGAAAAGCTTAAGATTTGATATAAATTTTTAAAGAAGCCGTAATTTATGGCTTCTTTTTTGAAAATTGATATATCAAATTGATTTTGCGATTTAAAAAAAATAATATCAATTAAATTGGATGCTTTTTCTTTCTCTGTCTGCCTTTCAGCCTCTTCCCGGAATGTTTTCTGTATCTGGCCTTTTACGTCTGCCGGTGCACTTCTGTAACGTAAGATAATGTCCATTTTTTGTAGAATACAATCTCGTTTATGATTTCACCTCCATACCGGCAGTTTGTTTTACAGAGAATATTTCATTCTATCTACAGGACATAAAGATGCAGAAGAATGGAGGTTAAAAAATACTGTAATGTTCAATATTATTACACAAAAGGAGCAATTGATATGCGTTTTTACCTACATGACAGGAACAACGTTCCTGAAAGAGAAAAGATTATTTATTACAGCAATGCGGAAGGTGATCTGATCAAAGAAGATCTTCCACAGAATTTGAAATCTGCAAAGGAAACACTATTCAGGGAAGGATCCGGAGGACATGAATTTCTTGTAACTTTTATGGGAAAAGAATATATTTCCATTGAAAACAGTTTTTCTTCCGACAATCAGGAATACCTGAATCTGGATTTTGAACCACATATGTTTTTTGAGTACGGAGTGGATGATCCGAATGTGTCACTGGCTTACAATAAGGCCGTCAGAAATGCGTTGGCACTGAAATTAACAAAAGAATTTGAAGATACGATCCTGATCATTGAAAGAAGCCTTACGGACACAGATGCAGATTATGATATCAATGTTATCTTCCTGTATCCAGCCACTGGAAGCAAAAAAGGAATATTCGATCTTACAGAAATCCTTGACTATTATCTATATGATATGAAGCTTACAAAAAGAACGGTGCAATTGGTCACAGAAAATAGTAAACAGGTTTATTGGATGTGGGTACCTAAAATTCTTAAAATGGAGGATGTTTATAATATTTTAGAATTTGAGAACAAGAATCTGAAAGAATATGGCGGTTACAAAATATGTGGCGATGCAGAAAATTCGAAGGATACAGACATTCTAAGCGATGAGAGAATCCATGCTTTGATCAACCACGTTGCAAAGAAATACAAATGGGAATCAAGTCCGGAAGAATATGATGTCATATTCAAATTATAAGAATCGCAAAACATTACAATTAAAAGAAGTCTCTTTCATGGGGGCTTCTTTTTTATGCGGACTGATTCGTATTCCAGATTTTGTCCAGAATTTATTTTTAAATAAGAAATCATACAGACTATATATAGGAATAATTTATAGTAGTCAAAAGAGAAGGGAAGCGGTAAAATTGTCATATAATCGAAAACGAATAAAGGCGAACAAAATGATGACTGGGAAAAATGTAATGAATTCGGGAATAGAACAGAAGATAAATCATGCAATGGAAGGCATGCAGAAAGAATTGCAGCAAAAAAGCTGGTCAAGGCTTGAAAAATTTTCAAAACCAGAAAGCATAAAAATCTACGAAGAGCATCTTTTTTCTGCTTTAAATTCTATGGAAAATGAAAAATTAGAAGAATTGATTGCGGAGATGGATCAATATGTCAATTTCTTCATTATGGGATTCTTTACAAAGGATATGTTTACTGATATAGATGTAATACTTCCATGGTCTATTGGGAGATCCTATATTTTGGAAAAATCAGAAGAATCGGCATTCTCAACGGATAAGATACCATGGTTTAATGTATTGGGCTGCAAGTATGTAGAATACCTGCATCGAACGCAGTCATATGACATTGTGCTGGAACTTTACAAAACATATTATAAAAAGGAATATAAGCAGCTTCGCAGATTTAAAACTTTAGATATTAACGATCTGGAGGCATTAACGGAATATAGCTTTCAGGATTGTGAGAATACAGGAGAATATATCTATGCAAGCATTTGTTATTCCCGTTTGATATACATCGCGAAATATGTTCTAAAGATAAAACTGAATATCAGTGTGCTGATTTCGTTAAAAATGATAAAGGATATCTATGATGGTATAGAATGGGAAGAAATGAATTATCCGGATTGGGATGCAATTCCAGAAGGTGAATTGATTCACAAATGTTTAGAAGCAACTAATGCACTTGGTATGGGAGATTCCCTATATGATCATTTTGATGAAAAGGAAATTCCTGAAATAGAAGATGATACGGAACGTCTAAGAAAAGAATTGGAGATTGTTCTTATACAATTTGGCTTAATTATTCGTAAAATGGACTCTATTACAGATGGCCTTTTACATAAATCGGATCAATATTCTGAAAAAGCAACGGGATCACATGCCGAAAGCAAACAGAAAAAAAGAGATTCCAATTCTAAAAATGCACCACAACCATCACATGATCAGGTAACAGAGCAGGAAGAAGAAATTCAGGAATTAAAGAAAAAGCTTGCAAAAACAGAACAGGATGCAGCATATCTTGGTGAGTTATATGAGGCAGAAAAAAAGAAGAATTCAGAAACAGTAGAACGGTTGGAAACAGCGGAAACGGAGCATTTGGAACTCATCAAATTAAGAGAAGAAATGTACCGCATGACAGAAGCTGCACCAGAGTCCGTTGCTAATACCAGTATGGAAGAAAAAGAGAAGGTGTTGAGCTGCTATAAGATCGCAATCATAGGCGGACATGATAACTGGACCTACAAACTGAAAAATAAATTTAAAAATTGGAAATTTTACCGGCCGGAAGTAACAAGGACCATTGATGAAAAGTCTCTTCAAACGGCAGATTATATTTATTTCTTTACAGATATCATGTCACACGGGTCCTATTGCAGATATATTAAGTTTGTACGGGAATATGGCCTGAAATTTGGATATCTGCACACGATCAATATCGAATCAAATATCAATCAGATATATGAGGATATTCAAAATCTGGAGAAATAACTTAGAATTTCATAAAGAACACAGGAAAGTCTTCTATACGGAGGCTTTTCTTTTTTATTCTCTTATGAAACACACACTCTATTTTTAGAACATAATCAGCAGATGAAAGGAGAAATAAAATTTATACTGTAATGTTCAAAAAATATGAAAGAGAGAAAAATATATGAAACACAAACTTTACGCATTTTGGAAACATGACGTTCCTCCATATGTACTTGGGGGAGAGGTGACAGAAATCAAATCTAATGGTCGTGTATGTGTCAAAGGATTTACTGGATGCTCTTTTCTTCCGCTGCAGATCCTTCCGTTAGAAGAAGGCCGCGCAAAACAGAAAGAAATTGATCTTGCTTTGAAAAATTATAAAAACACAATAAAAAAAGCAGAAGAAGAACTTCGCTCTCACACAAAACAGCTTTCATTGAAATACACGCTGACTGAGATCGGGCATGAGCATGTGAATGATTTTCTGAAAGAATGTTCAGCAAAAAGAAAAGAAATTTTGGATGCCGGAATAGATACTGCATGTCAAACGAGTCTTCCAACGAAAGCAGATATTCTCTTGGAACTCAATGATGGTGAAAATATTGGTGGTTCGGGTGAATATGATTCCGACTGGGCTGTGACGGACAACACGGCTGAAGATTTTGCTTATGTAAAATGCAGGCTCACCTATGGCATTGATTATTTTATTCGTGAAGATACGGATACTGATGAAGATACACTTCTCTGGGATATTTTACAAAAGCACAGAGGGCACAAAGTCAGTATTGTTTCTTATGGAGACAATGATGCACCGGCGAATATTGCTCTTGAGTGTGAGGACTGTGGAGAAGTGATTTTGGATGCAGGAATATACACGATATACGCAAGAAAAGATAGTTAGCAGACAGTATATAAGATACAATGAAACAAGATTTTCATTGAGAAGAACGGAGGAAATTTACATGAGTAAAAAATATTATCCGATTGAAGATGCAGTAAATAATGTCTCACAAAAATTCAAACTTGGGTTGAAAGATGCGAATGAAATGGACGAAGAGGAATTTAACAATGTAGAGGAATACATATTGAAATATGTAAAATTTGTAAGCCATCCAGATTATGCACAGTTAATACCACAATCGTTAGAAACAGGAGAATATATTTTGTAAGGATGAAACGATGATTTACTATAAAAAGCGAGGAATATTATGGATAAATTAGAACAGGCAATGCAAAGTGAAGACTTTTGGATTGAACTTGCAGATACATCATTTGGTAAGGTCATACTTCATGGTAAAAATACAAACAGTATTGCAGACAATGAGTATTATGAGGTATCAAGCGAGATTAATACGGATGGAGATTTTGCTATTACTTTCTTTAAGACTTATGAGAAAATGAAGAAATGGTTTGATGACTGGCAGGGTGAAGGATTTTACAATTATCTTGTTGAATTATATGAAAAGCAATTTCTTTAGAAGAATGGAGATGATTATATGCGACTAGAATACAATGAAAATCAGGAGAAAGAGCTGCGAATAACAGAAATAGCAGCTATTCTTGAAAATGAATTGTATGAAAACGAGGTAGAAGAACATTGTTTAGAAATTGAGTTACAGTTTTTACAAGGTAATAAAAATACATATGGTGAACCCTATGCATTCATTGGAACAGGTATAAATGAGAAAGAAACATGTGTAGAATCACGAACAGGAGGCAACATATGCAATTAACAAAAGAAATCACAAAAGTCATTGATAACTTTTTACACGAAAAAGGTATATATGGAGTAGATTGCGATGATCTCGAACACAAGATTGCGGAAACCATAAACGGAAAGGAATGCCGGATTACCACTTGTGTAGGTGGTGCTGATGGTATCCTGGAAGTCAAAAATGGCGAATTATATATCAAATCAGATAAACTTGATTCGTACTTAGAAGAATACTCCATGGAATAATAGAAGAATATGCATTATCCGAAAAGATGTATTTGAGTTGGAATACGAAACAAATAATTGAACAAAGAAACCACCAATCTTTAAATGGAGAATCACATATGAAACCTTATATCATACCGAATGATGATAGAGACTATACCGATACTATTAAATTCCAGAAAAAGAAACAAAAATGGAAAGAATCAGGAATGAGCGAAAAAGATATAGAAAAACTAACAAATCTTTATCATAACTTTGACGTATGGGGAAATGACAAAGGATGTAATTATTCAAATACAGTAATTGCTTATGATGTAAGTGAACTAGGTTATGAAAATTGCATTAGATAATGATTTACCAACAGCTTTTTGCAACACAGATTTTATAAACATTTATAAAAAAATTGTTGGTAATACGTCACGTAGTGACAAAATCCAAAAATGGATAGACCATCATGAATAAAAAAGGAGATTAACATCTATGGCACGAAAAATCAAAATTGATGACAATACTTACGAATGCCCAGCCTGTAATTATCGTTGGTCAAAAACAATGGGCATGGCTGACCTGTCTTTTGACGAAGACGAACATTGTCCATGCTGTCCAGACTGCGGTGAACTTATCGAAGACGGTGATGATTATGAATAACAAAGCCAATGCCATCGACCGATTGGTAGAAAAAGACCATTATACAAACGATATACGATACAACTCGGGTTTAAAATTGTTAAAAGAAAACAGCTATCTATAACCCCGACGTCGAATATTATTGCATGTGTAATGGATATGATTAACAGAAAGTGAGGAATATCTATGAAAACATATGAAGTTGCTTTTGTCGTGCAAGGTTATGTTGCCAACGATGTTGCTGATATCGGACCTGTCGAATGCAACGGACTTCGAAAAATACATTAAAGCACATTCTATCCATAAGCGTACTTCAAAATATGTCGGCTGCCCGGAATGCGGAAGCAGGCTGAACCTCGGTTATATTCGCGGTGAGAAGTGTCCATTATGCGGAACTGATTTGAGACCGGAAAGTAGCATTGAAAAGATTAAATGGTACGATAAAAAAGCCAGTGAGTGTGCAAAGAAATATAAACAGGAATTCTGGTTGGCTAAAATAGAGTATCATTGTTAATGAAAAAGCATTACAGTATATCATGGAAGTCTCAGCTTAGAGGCTTCCTTTTTATTTTATCTGGAAAATAGCAATCTATGATTAGAACATAATTTTACAGAAGAAGGGAGAGTAATACGAATACTGTAATGTTCAAATAATAATTTTGGAGGACAAATACATGGCAAATATCAGTGGTATCAGTATTAAAGCAGTCAAACATTTTATAGGAACAGAGGGACCTGCATACCAGGGAAATATTTATATTGGCAGTAAAAAAGTAGCATTTTGGTCACAGGATGGAAACGGAGGACCAGATTGGTTCGACATGATGAATGGTTTTTCTAAGAAAAAACTTGTAGAAGTCATGAGACCTTATGTTACTCAAGAAGATGCTGAACTTGGAATCATAGATGAGTCATTCATGTGCAAACTTGTTTGGCTTGTCCAGGCAGAAAAAAAATTCAAAAAGGCACTTAAAAAAGGATATAAAGCCATGATGGAAGTCACGGACGGTTTTCATGTTGCGAACTATTATTATCCGGATGTTCCAAACTGCACAGCAGAAGAGCTCTTTATGAGACCTATTGAAAATAACATCAAAGGCAAATTTTTTAAAAACGCAAAGATTACTTATCACCTGTATAAAGATATTTCAGACTTTTCTATAGGAGAACCTATCACGGCAGCTGAGATACAGAATTAGGAGGAATCTTATGAAAACATATCAATCAAGCGCAATCTGCCCGAAGTGCGGGAAATTGCTGCGTACAAATAACGCAAAAAGCTATAATTTCTATTGCCATAATTGTAACGGAAGATTCCATTCAAATTCCATTAAAGATTCAGATGATGAATATTTCCGGATTAGCATTCCTGCAACCGCAGATGAATATGATGTTCATAATGAACAGTTGTTAGAAATTACAGAAAAATATCATTGTGATTTCCTTGGATATGATGACGGATGCGGTCTTATTGACATTGGCTGGGAAAAAGCATATCCGCATTATACAACAATGCATGCTTTTCTTGCGGAAGTCAATCAGGTATTTTCTTAGATAACACATATTATAGAACATTACAGCTGCAGAAAGCTCCGGTTACGGGGCTTTCTTTTATTTTGTCTGGAAAATATCATTCTAACATTAGAACATAATAATGCAGAAGAATGGAGTGAAGAAATAATACTGTAATGTTCGAATCATAATTTCGGAGGAAACATATGAAAAAAGAAGAAATTATCAAATATGTCAACGAACATGCTACCAGCACAATTCTGTCTTTCCCAGACAGAGGATCGTCATGGGGATCATCCAGTTACCGTGGTAATTTTTCCGGATGGATTCCTGCATCGATTATTGTACGTTATGGATGCAAATCCGTATCAGAGATATTCGCAGGTGGCGGCACAACATCGGATGTCTGCCGGGATCTGGAGATTCCTTACTGCGGGATTGATCTTAATCCTAATCCAGTAAGACCGGATATTTCGGTTATGGATATTCTGGATTATACAAAAGACTTGCCGGACGGATTCTATCAATCCGATCTGCAGATTCTGCATCCTCCATATCCTGGGATTAATGATATTCATTATTCCAATCATATGTGGAAAGGGGACAGTAGAAGCATATCTGCGGATATTCAGGAAATGCCATGGGAAAAAGGCATGCATGCCGTAAACCAGGCCATGATGCGTGGATATGCAGCGATGCCAAAAGGAGCATATCAGGCAGTCGTAGTAGGCGATATCAGACAGAAAGGAATCTTCCGGTCTATGCTGACGAATTTAACATTGCCTGGAGAACAGGTACAGGTTCTGATAAAGAAACAGCATAATACATCATCTGGGCGAAAGTACTATGCCAATCATAAGTTCTTTTTTATTGAGCATGAATATGTTGTGATCACGAAAAAACCATCCGGCTATGAAATTGCATTTGTAGTACCACAGCACCATGTTATGGATATCCGGGACAGTAAATGTGCTACATGGAAAGATGTAGTCTATGCTGTATTGCAGCAGCTTGGCGCTTCAGCTTCCTTAGATAAGATTTATGAGGAAATTGAGCCACACAAGAAAACGCAAGGGAATCCGCATTGGAAAGCTAAGGTCAGACAGACCTTACAGATGCTTGCTAAAACTGGATCTGCTACACATGTTGCATATGGAAAATGGTGTGTTGCATAAGGAGAAGGACACGATGAGTAGAATGATACAAACAAATATGGGCGAAATGCCATTACAAGACTATCTGGATATTCGTGCATTAGAATGTGGATTTGACAGTTACAAAGAATTGGAAGAAGCAGGATTTTCCATTGAAATTCCAAAAACAAGTAAGGAAAAGGAGAATAATCATGATTGTTAATTTGACAGAAAAAGAATCATCATTCACCAAGAAAGCATTTGCGTGCAGCCCATTGGCATACCTATCTTTATGGGCCAAGTAAAAAGTTACGAAAAGTGCTTTGGGTTGCTGCCACATGGGTAGGAGCCGGTGATGAAGAAATTGATGTTATTCACACTACAACATAACTATAAAGGAGACCAGCTATGAAAATTGAACTTACTGAGAAGGAAACGGAAATTCTATGCGAATATTTGGATGATCTCATTTGCAATGATGACTTCATGGATCAGAAAGGCATGGAAGATTATAACGAAAAATTGGATGTCTTAAAATCAATCCGTGAAAAAATGGTTTTACATAATTATTATTTCACATTTGGAAGCGATCCGAAATTTCCTTTCTATAAAGGATATTTGATCGTAAAGGCAGAATCTATAAATGTTGCCTGTGATAAATTCGAAAAGAAATATCCCGGAAGTTTGCCATATACGATCAATTGTTCCGCATATTACACAGAAGAACAATGGAAAAATATCAAACATGATATGGGCATTTGTCATGAAGTAATCGAATAGCATAGAACATTATAGGTATAAGGGAGTCCCGATTGTGTGGGCTTCCTTTTATTTTACAGGGAAACATTCACTCTACATACAGAACAGAATCAACAGAAGAAAGGAGTGTAAATAAATACTGTAATGTTCAATTATTTCTTAGGAGGATAAGCTGAATGGAATACAAATATTATAAAGAAGTTACGGGTGAACTTGTGAGAGTACATATTGAACAGGATACAACACCAGAAAATCCTAGATATGACTGGGATGGAAACATTGGGCATATGATGTGCTGGCACAGAGATTATCAGCTCGGCGATTATAAAGAAAATAGTTATTCTGATAACCTTGATTTCTTAAATAATCTGCTAAGAGCAAGGGTGAGTGAATCCACCATTTTAAATTTTGTCAAAAATCACCGTGCTGCTAATTTTCTGATGCTTGATTACGACAGACATAGAAAAGTATGGGTGCTTGGACAGGAATTGAGACATGAAATTCCTAATTTCCGGGTAATCGAGGAGAACGAGAAAAAAGAATGGTTAGTAGATGCTGTCATTGATGCATTGCTACAGGCCGATAAATGGAGGCTCTTGGAACGCCATGCTGGAATTGTATATCTGCCGTTATTTTTATACGATCACAGTGGAATTACAATGAATGTTGATGGATTTAATGACCCTTGGGATTCCGGACAAGTAGGATACATCTACACAGACAAAAAAACGATTATGCAGAATGTGGGCGGATATTACGTTGGCAACAATGTTGACGGACGATTTGTTAAAACAACAGAACGTAACTGGAAAAAAGTTGCTTATCATGACATGGAGAGCGAAGTCTCTATATACGACCAGTATCTAACTGGACAGGTTTACGGGATCATCACAGAAGAATTTGATACAGATACCGGCACCTGGGAAGAACAGGATAGCTGCTGGGGGTATTTCAGCGATAAATGGGGCGATGACTTAATTGAAGAAATTGCTTCAGAATATGGAATTACTGAGGAACTTCATGACAAAGCAGAAGCAGCATAAGAACATTAGAATTACGAAGGAGAAAAACATGTATAAAATTATCAAAAATAACACCTCTACGATGGCAAGCTATGAATCAAAAAAAGAAGCATATAATGCTATTTTAAGTATATTGTTTGAAATAACCAAAAATGTACCGGCTAATAGTATCGAAATGATAAATGCAAAAGGCAGGTTGGATTTCTTAATTGATGGAAAACTTTTTGCTTTTTACCAGATTGTTGAATTTGATGCTAATGCAGATGAAAATGATAAAAATTCTGACAGTTGCTGGTATGAAGAACGCTGGTATGACTCGGATCTGGAAAATGCATTATTGTACCACGAAGTACCGGTCACAGAAAAGACGATGAAACTGATGAGGGAAAAATGCAAACACATTTTTGACGATAAATCAGCTAGGAACGAAATGTTGGAAGATAAGGCCTTCGAAATTAAGGAAGCCATTCAGAAAGCTAAAGAAGATTAATCTACAGCATACATGATGATTATCACGAAGGAAACAGATGAATATCCGGAAAAATCTTTAAATTATTTTGCAGATCGGCCATGGAAGGGAACTTATGTAAAAACACTCGTTGGCAATACAGTAGAAGATTTCTTTGAAGAAACTGATATCGAAGGGCTGTTTTATCAGCTGATTGACAACAGGAAAGGGATACGAATTTCCCATGGTTCTGTAGATATTGACAGGATCGCAGAAGAAATATCAGAATATCAAAAAAACAATGGAGGAAAATCAGATGACATTGACAAATGATGGAACACTTACTATTGAAAAAGGATATACGGAACAGTTTATCAAACTGTTAATAGACCAGAATATAATAGAAACCCTGAAAGATGTAGAGATTACAGAAGAGAATGAAACAGTAGATGTCGAATTATCAGAAATCTATGGGAATCTTACAGATTCTCTTGAAAATCTCTGTGAAAGCTGTAAAAAAGAAGGCATCAATGTTGATGGTTTGATTGAGTATTATGGCGATTACGATGGAAAATATGAGATCATTGGTACTGTATTTCATGAGTATTCCAGCGATGAATATGCATTAAAAGAAGCATTAGAGACGCGTGATTTGATCAGCCCGTCATTAAAAGAAAAGCTGCTTCAAATGATAGAAGAGATGAGCGAATTCGTGATTGAGTCACCAGAAAAATGCACCAAAACGATGCAGTCCATGAAAAAACTATTAATAGATACCAAAGATAGATAGTTGAACATTATGGTACGAAAGAAAGTCTCGATAAGAGGCTTTCTTTTATTTTTGAACGAAAAATTCATTCTATCAATAGAACATAAATCTGCAGAAGAGAGGAGTGTAAACCAATACTGTAATGTTCGAATTTACTTCAATTTACAACAAAGGAGAATGAAAATAATGAAAAGAATCAGTGATGAATTATTTGTAACAGGCGAAAACAGAACATACAGTCTTGACGATGTAATTGCCATCCGTATCCAGGATGGTGAGTTCTATTTTCTTGGGTGGATGGAAAATGCCGAACGTTATTCCATTCAGTGGGCAAAATCAAATTCTAAGATTGAAAGGGATCTTTTGATTGCCAGTGATGATGTATACGATGCAATCACAAGTTGTAAAGACTATAACAAAGTAGAAAATGACTGGCTTATGGATGATAAAGGGAATCTTTTAAATAAAGACGATCATGAATATCGTAATCCATATGAAAAATTTCTCTCATGTATTAACCCATATCAGAGAAATGGAAAATCTGATCCGGATGACCATAATATTTTTCTCATGACCCAGAAAGAATTTGGAGACTGTATTGATGCATTACGGGACGGGGATTATGTATTTGTAATCGAATAGTATGGAGGATATTGTGTTATGATGAAAGAAGAATTTGAAAAATTCGTTGGCGAAACTGTATCAACTGAAGATTATAACGTGATTGAGACAGTCTATATTTGGCACCCGTCTATCAGTGAAGTATCAGGCAAAGACCAGATATCATCCATTTACAGACAGTTCGGTATGCCTGTAATCCACGATATGTTAGAAACAGCTATGTATGCAAAAGAACTTGATTCGCAGCGCAGACAACTCATGAGGCGTGTACACGAAATTGACCAGAGGTTCTGTAAATTACAGAATGGTGATCTGACAGAGGAACGATGCCGCAAGGATGCTGATAAGCTTTTTACAAAATCGCAAAATCCACAGGAATGGGAACTTGCAAAAGCTTTTCTCTGTGATAAGTATGGAAAAGAGATTGCTGATTTTGTGATAAAAGAAATGGATTAGGGTGATATTATGAAAAATTGGAAAGAAGAACTTTCCGGTTTATTAAAATCCGGTTGTACGGATTCAGATATTAGGCAATTCATACAGGAACATCCGGATATAAGTGGAAAAAAAATCTGGAACTATGTTTCTGATTATTATGCACCAGAACAATGTAAAGGCTGCAAACATGTGCAGCTGATTGGAATGTATCCATGTTCCTGCTGCTCTGTAAATGGAACTTCAAAAAATTATTATGAAAAGAGACCGTTATAAAAGTAAAAGAATTTCTATATCTGCTGCCGAGTCAAATTTTCAGGTTTTACTGACAAAGAGGAAGCAGAAATTGCGAGCATTATTCCGAAAGTAGTGGAGGATGGAAGACCGTTATTAAAAATTGTTGGGAAAGATACAAAAGAATAATCGAAAATTACAGTACAAAGGAAGTCTCAATAGAGGCTTTCTTTTGTTTTATACGGAAACAGACATTCTATTAACAGAACAGAATCAGCAGAAGAAGGGAGTGAAATTAAACATACTGTAATGTTCAAATACAAATCATATGGAGAAAGATCTGCTATGAAAAATGATGAAATGGTTACAGATGCAAACATGCTTGTAACCCAGAATACGATTACGCAGGACCAGATTGAAGAAGTCAATATTTATCTGGAATATGAAGAGGGATCCCGCCTGTTAACTAATTTAGGATATTCGTTTTATTACAATCTCATGCAGCAAAATATGCATCCGGCCGATGCGGACCGCTATGCCAATCTCAACACTATTTTAGGGTATGATGTTGGAAAAGACATATTTACGGCTATTGACGGTTATGTATGGGAACACGATTATGATCTTCTGGAGCTTTCCGGTTCCAAAGAAGATAAAAAAATCCTGAAGGATGCAGCAGAAAAATTACAGATGTCTTTGGACTTTTCAAAATGGAAAAATTTATCCGGACAGCAGTATGATTATCTGTTTTTTGAGGGGACAGGATCTTCTGGGTCCGATAATTTTGAGAACGGCAACCGTGCTATATCTAAAACACATACATTTGCTTGAAAGTATGATGAAACAATACCGGTCTCATGTATGAATTTCTACAGGAAGATTACATACGAAAATGCAGAAGAATTTATGCATAAAATATGCAAAATTAATTAACGAAATTTAGAAAATGGAGGATACAGTAAATGTCAAAAACACAATTATACGGACAGAAAATCAACCCATATTTCGGGGAAAGGTTATCAGGAGAAAATTATTTGATCATGTTTTGTGCGGAAGAAGCAGACGGTTGTTTCTGGCAGGTATCGGAAGGGTGTGCTAGTGATATTGATACATGTATCATGATGGCAGCTCTTGAACCAGAAGAATCCTTTGCCAAAGGTCATTGTGTAAAAATATTCACGCCGAATTGTAAAGAGAAGAAAAACTATACTTCCCGTGATGCTCTTATCGAAGATTTATGGAAAACACTGTCGAATGTTCCGATGAATCCGGACACAGAAGATATGGAAGAGGAATGGTTTATATTTCCGAAAGGAACCAACAGGGAAGCAATCTGGAACTGGTTCGATGAGAACCATTCAAAGGGTGTTGGATGGATTATGAATCACGAAAACTAGGAGGCATCTTATGAAAGATAGAAATTACCCTGTAATTTTGGGACTTAAAAGGAATGGAAAGCCAACCAAAGCATGTCTTGGAATACGGACGAAAAATGGGGCCAGCTATGATGTAGTGATTATGGGACTCAAAGAAAATCAACCCGACATTAATAACTGTACAAAAGAAGAATTAACAGAAGCATTGGATGGCAGGATATATACGACACTCAGATTTTGCAATATAGAAGCACTTGACACAATGATTAAGCTCCTGCAGGATACTAAAAAGATGTGGGAAGCAGATATTCATAATAGAAAATAATTTTCCTGTCTGATCAATACGCAAAAATGTATTCGAATATTGCACGAAAGAAAGTCTCTTACAGGGGCTTTCTTTTGTTTTAAGAGAAAACACACATTCTATTTACAGAACAAAAATACACAGAAGAAAGGAGAATAAAAAAATATTCTGTAATGTTCAAATAAAACAAAATGGAGGAGTATTTATGCGTATCGTAACCTACGATTTGGAAAAAAATGAAAATGACATGCCCATGTTAGTAAAGGAATCATCTCAAAATTGTCCATCTATATCAAATTCTATTACGGATCCAGGGGAAGCAGTAGCTGTACTCAACCAGGCTTTGCAGCTTGATCGGAAAATGGAAGAGCATTTTTGCCTAATAGCAATGAGAAGTAAAAAGGTCATTGGAATCTTCAAGGTTAATGTTGGTACACTCAATAATTCCCTTGTAAATACAGCCGGGATTTTTACACGTTTATTATTGTGCGGGGCAACACATTTTATTATTGCACATAACCATCCGAGTGGTAATGTATCTCCATCTCCGGAAGACGAAAAGGTAACAGAGAATATTCAAAAGATATCGGAAATGATGGGAATCGTCTTTTATGATCACATTATCATTGGTTCAGGTTATTTTTCTTTTCTTGAGCAAAATATGTTGTGATTTTACAGAATACTTTCAGGCCGGAGTGATTCCGGCTTTTTTTGTCCAGAAAAATCTGTTGTAAAAAAATTCAAACATACTATTAGTATAAGTAAAAAATGGAAAGAGAGGTTTTTATGATGGCAAATGAAGAAAAAATGGAACAAAAACAGGAAGGCAGGAAACATAACTTGAAAGTTTTTGTGATTATGATACCGCTGCTTATAGTAAGCCTTTTAGGTTTGATTGTATTTTCAAGAGAAAACTTCAAAGAGAGCGTGAAGGAATATTTTGCAGTGAAATATCTTGAGAGCAATGAAAAACTTGTGTTTCGAAATAAGAATCGGAATAAATACTGCAGTTATAAGCTAGATAAGAATGGAAATATAAAAGTAAAAGTAAAATTTGACAAACTTTACAAAGATGAATATGCGAATCGTATTGATCTCTGCGTAAAATTTAAACCAAACAGTGAACGATATAAGATGGATTTGACTGATTATCCTGGTAAAATTTATTCTTACCATACAATGTTTACAAAAGCAAATGAATTTTATATCAAGATTTATGGAATCGATTATAATCCAACCGAGCAGGAAAAACTCAAAGCGGGTACATATACCATTAATGTAACTGGTGATGTTGAGATAGAAGACGTTGCCATATCAAAAATCGAAACGTCCTTTGGTAGTATGTATGATACAGGATTCTTTGATGTTCTGATGCATTCAGGAATTTATACAACAGTTGTAGTAGCCAAAGATAATCATTATATAGATTGCAAAAAAGGCACACCAGCAAACAAATGGGTAATCCCATGGTAATTAGAAAAAATTTCAAAATATGGAGGGATTTTATGATAGCAAAGAAAAAAATGGATGATTACAATTGGCCAGATTTATACAAACAAGCAGACGAATTTATGCGCCAGTATATCCCAGAAACAATGATTCATACTAGAGTGCGTTCTCTGTTCGATAGCAGACCTGCAGTAACCGTGCATTTTCCGGCAAAAGGGCATAAACAGGAATTGAATCTATTGCAAAAGAAAGCTTGTTTTCGCCGTATTCGCGGAACTACTGTGAATGGAGTACGTTTGATTTATGCCAATATCTATTTTACGGCAGATGGTTCAAGAATATATGGTGAAGAGGAGAAGACAATCAAATAGGAAGATAGATAGAGGAGGCAAAACATGTTACTCAGTCCTACAACAAGTCCTGGATTAATACTGCTGTTTAGTTTTTTTATTGGCTGGCAGATTGGCAAAAAAAGAAAATAGGCTTTACATACAGGATAGGAAACAGGAGATAAGATATGAGCATTAAATATGATGGATATATTCTTGATGAAAATTACAGTCTCATGGAATTAAATCAGATTATGAAGGAATTCCGGAAAATTGCAGTTAATTATTGTGAAAAAGCAATTCTTGAGCAGACGGTATATCAATTTCTTTATTTTTACCATTTTAGGGAAATACATAGTGATGTAAGGATCAAAGAATTAATAAAAAAAGCGAAAGATATAAATGATCCGTTAAAAAAACTATGGGAATATACATTGGAAAAAGATTGGTCAGGACTTTATTTTCAGACACATCTTTATCTGGCACATGAAATTGATGAATTCAACAGATTTCCAAATATTATGGATGACGAATTTGATTATCGGTGTGAACTGGTATTCTTTCCAACAGAGGCAGGGATCCTAGCGATGTATTTTGGGAATGATAAGGTCAGATATATGTTAGAAAGTACAAAATATTTTAAAAAATTCTTTTACCAGAATAGCACAGATCGCCCAGAGAATATTTCTGAGAAAGAATGGAATTATAGATTGGAAACATGGGAAAAAGCACTTGCCCCGGATTACATTCCAATAAATCATGGGTTTCAGGTTCAGTTATTTGATACGAAGCATATTATGTACACAAAAGATTTGTCCGGTATCGACTTACCATCTCCCGAAACAATGATCAATGTATTAAAAGGTACTTACAAGGAGGAGGAACTACTGCCAAACTATCCAAAACATGGTTCAATTATAGATTATATGGAATTCTACAAAAGCCAGACATTTAAAGACTGGCAGAAAGATGTAGAAAAAGATATTCAAAAGAAATGTCATTTCTTCACTGATAAAAATGAGATAGAAAAAATTATTAACCAAGGATAGCAACGGTCGTGGAAATATAAATGGAGGAGAATCACATGGATTGTAGCAGATGTCAGCATCATTATTCTCAAAATGGCAAATGTATGGAAAATAAAAATAACTGCCTCTTTTATCTGGAAGAGCCTCGCGGGAAAATGCTCCGATCCAATTTTTCTTTTACCATTTTAGAGGATGCTGAAACACCGGTAATCAAACCTGGCTCAATAATTAATATTGAGGAAAATGAAAAGGTTATAGAACTAAAAGTGATTCGTATCAACTGGATCAATCTTGATACTATGACTTGCAACATAGAGGCATTTTATCATGAAAAAGAAGCTCCGATTTCTGTAAGGAGAAAGAATTTCCGAGTGATATAAGAAATAAGAATTATGGAAAACGGATGGTGATGGTAATGTATGATGAAAACAGGAAATTCACAAAGCTTATCAAGTTTATGGCTGAAAATTATTATAGCAATAATTCAGAATTGAATGAAGCTGTTTCAGCATTCGAAGATGCAATTGAAACTTCTGGAAATGGAGAAGCTTCATTTGGTGTGGCAGGAGAAGACTGGGAGAGAGTTGAGATCTCCCAGCCACCATATACATACCCGGATGCACAGTTCTACGCTTTGTATGATAATGGATTCCAAGCTCCATTCTTGGTCTGCCTCTGGAATAATTCATTTGAAGAATTAGAACTTCTTCTAAAAGATACATCTGAAAAATTGTACAAGGCCTATAAGAAGGAACTGGAATGGGATATGACCTATGAGAGACTTGATACAAATTTCCACAGTATGGACAAAGCCCTTGCGGAGTTTTACTTAGCCGGAATCAGGTAATAGAAAAGAGAATCAATATAATGGGAAAACACGGAAGAACCCGAAAAGAACAGAAAGTGGATCAGGCACGAACATATAGCATAATGGAAACGAAAGTATCACAGCATGCTATAGATGCATTTCACCATAAGCCTTTTTGCTGCTCTGAATCCACTCATAAAGAAAATAAGAATATTCAGCAAGGAGGAAAGAAATATGGTGATGTGTAATAGTCCTTGGGGATTTTGGAAAACATGTGTAGCCTGTATGGACGGGCAACAAAGTCACGAAGGAACAATCTGCTGCGATACCGCAGAAGATCTGGATTTTCAAGAAGAAGATATACTGAAACAGTGTGAATATGCGAAAGAGAGCTCAATCAATAATGTTGAATTTGAAATACGTGCGCAAAGATATTCGTTCAGTAGCGAAACGAATGTAATTACTGTTAAGGAAATCGAAAATGCAACAAAACTCTTTACAGAGATGTGCAAAGAGTATGAAAATGTGCAGATGAAAAAGATTAAAAAAAACATGAAATTAAATAAGTTCGAATTAATTCGTTTTGCTTTAAGAGCAGAAAGTACCATTTTCCCTAATGGAAGATTGGATTGCATAAACGGAAACTTTCATACAGAAGATGCAAAAGAATTCATGGAATATTACAAGATTACATATGCGGAGTAAGCATGTTGCAGTAAATATATCAATTCAGCTAGGAGGAAAGGAACATGTGTAAATATTGCGAACGAAGAACAGATGTGAAATTAGGATGGGATCAGCCGGAACTTCCGTGGCACCACAACCAGGATATCACGAAAAATATATCCGGGAATATGATCCATACGGATGATACAGTTGGTGTGATCAATGATTATCAAACAGCTTCTCCGGTATTGATTATAAAGGATAAGAGTTGCTTCGGATCCGAAGAGGATGGCGTTGGCACAATCTACATCCCAATCAAATTCTGTCCGGAATGTGGACGAAAACTTGGACGATAGTAGATATTGTGGCAAATTGGTAAAAGAAAGAGAGCGACTATGAAGAAAAAGAGAAACAGTTTCTATGTTGCCCCATTATTCCGATTCTTATAAAACGGTCTTCCAATATAAAGGTATGAAGCTGGAATCATGCAGTGAGGATGTCTATGAAGCAGTAAAAAGGGCGAAACATACACTGCTGAAATAGAAATTCGGACTTATCCGAACAGTGCAAAAAAGAAATACGACATTGTATCAATACACACGGAAAATAAGAAGTAATGGAAAAGAAAGTGTAATTATGGATGGATTAATCATTAAGAAAAAATGGCTGGATCTTATTTTATCTGGGAAAAAGACTTTGGAAATCCGGGGATGCAGTACAAAAAAGACGGGAGTTCAAATTTACCTTTTGGAAAGCAGTTCCAAACGTGTAAGGGGAACATGCATCATACAATCAGTATATCCGATCTCATGTTCAGACTGGTCAGAAGAGCAGGAAAATCATTGCGTTGATCTTTCTTATAAAGAACTAAAAGAACGATATAAGAACCCTCATGCATGGGTACTGGCGGATGTAGAGCCAGTCGAAGACGTGTGGTATTATGACCATCCGAACGGGGCAGTCATCTGGGTAAAAGATGTTTCACCTGTCGATGAGATGCAGGATGAGCGGCTGCGATATGGATATTAAAATTAGGATGGAATACTATGACAGAATACAAATTGATCAACCCAAGCGATCCTTATACATTCCTCGCCAAGACCAAAGAATCTGCTGCATTGGCAGTATTCCTGCTTGGAACGTTGTATGGAGCATCACCAAAAGACGATAATGAAGAAAAACGAATTCCGGTATTCCTGTTCGGTGGGGCAGAGGAATGGTATCGAAAAGAATTCGGACGAAGTACCGAAGCTGGATTAAAAGCAGAAAAACAGAATGTGGCAGATGCACTATTGTCTTTCATGTATGGATCTTTTGAAGACCGGCGGAGATATGAGGCTGCACTAAATGCCATTACGGACGAAGAAAAGAAAAAGGTGTTCATGGAAGAATGGCAGGATGGTCGGACCAGCATGAAGAATATTGGCGAATATGCTCATCAGCTCGGAGAAAAATTGAAAGGAAAAGTTAAATGCTGCATCGATGATACGACAAAAGTTGATACTTAACATAAGATTTTTGTCCAAAAACTCCTCTTAATAATTTTTTCTCACATACTATAAGTGAAAAGGGAAAAATTGTTAGGAGGGATTTTTATGCGTAGATTTATTCGCCGTTTCTTACAGCCAATGTTTTGTGAACATAACTGGGAATTGCTGTTTGATGTTCATGTAGAAGATGATTTTGGAAGTACTTGGAGTGAGAAAACATATCGCTGTAGAAAATGCGGGCTGCAGAGAAAATATAAATCCTGGTCAACCAACTCGGATATTGAATAACCGAGCATGAGGAAGCTGTCCTTTGCAGCAGAATCTTGTGTAAGGCTATTCGTATGGTTGAGTAGCGGCTGGCCACCGGATATAATGCATCCGTGCCAGGGGTTAGTGTGTGACCACGGTATTGTACGCTTCTCTAATACAAGTCCCGTGTCGCTGTTGTTAAACAGGCAAGCCGAGAAGAAAGCCAGTACTTCAGCAGTAACAAAGCATGCTAACGCGCGAAGAGAAGAGGCTGCAGGAGTGCAGTCTCAGTACAAGGGCGTAACTGCCACAAATGAAAGGAGAAAACATGGTCATTGCTTTAGACAGGAACAAACGTCCACTTGGTTTTATGGGCGAACGGAGATGCCGGATCCTGCTGGAGAGAAAACGTGCAGTCCTGTATCGTTACTTTCCGACTATCGTTATTTTAAAAGATGTCGATGCAAGAAAGCTTTCCGGGCTTTCCAGTTATCGGATCAAGATCGATCCCGGAGCAAAATATACCGGTATCGCAATTGTAAGGGATGATACAAATGAATTCATGTATGCAATGCAGATCGAACACCGGGGAGAACAGATCAAAAAGAACCTGGATACCAGGCGTAACGCAAGAGGGGACCGCAGAAGCCGGGAGACCGGATACCGCAGGCCGAAATGGGGGAATCAGTGTACGGCAAAAGAACAGCGTCAATCCTATGACAGCCGGCGGGATGAGAACTGGCTGCCGCCAAGTGTCAAAAGCACCGCTGACAACATCATTTCCTGGGTAAGACGCCTGTCCCGCTGGATCAACATTACAAACTGCAGTTTCGAATCCGTGCGGTTCGATACACAGCTCATGGAGAACCCAGAGATTGAAGGTGTCGAATATCAGCAGGGAACCCTGTATGGTTATGAAGTAAAAGAATATTTACTGGAAAAATATGGACATACCTGCCAGTATTGCGGTGGAAAGAGCAGCGATCCCATTTTAGAATGGGAACACATGATTCCAAGAAGCCGCGGAGGTTCTGATCGGCTCAAAAATGCAACACTTGCCTGTCATAACTGCAATCAGGACAAAGGAAATCATACGTTGGAAGAATGGCAGACAATCCTTCAAGACCGGCTTCCGAAAGAAAGAGGGAAACAGAAAGAACTGGATCAGATGCGTCAGAAATATGTACAGCAGGTGATGGAAGGAAAAGCTCCACTTAAAGGACTCCGGTATGCTGCATGGGTCAATTCAAGCAGAAGATACTCGCAGCGTCATTTGTATCTTCGTTTTCCGGAACTGGAGTGTTCCAGTGGCGGAAGAACAAAATACAATCGGAATGCACTTGGATATCCGAAAGAACATCACTATGACGCTTTATGTGTAGGCAAAATTCCAGAAGATGGATTCGTTGACTGGACGCATGGATATTACCTGTATGCGAAAGCGACCGGAAGAGGCACAAGACTTCGAGGCCAGCTTAATGGGTGCGGTGTGATCATCAGTAAATGGAAGAATCGCTCAAAGACTGCATTTGGTTTCCAAACAGGAGACTTGGTCGTAGCAAATGTACCCAAAGACACAAAGTACAAATATAAAGGACGTTTTGTTGGACGGGTCATGATCCGTAAGAGTGGATCGTTCGACATCCGGACCTTATCTGGAGAGCTGGTCACAGTCAATGCAAAGTTCTGCAGACTTTTACAAAATAATTCGGGATATCAGATGATGATAAAACGTGCGATTCCTCTCGGTGATTGAATAGCCGAGGATCCTCGCATTTTATCCTGAAAATTAAGAAATGGAGGTCATTTATCATTGAAAACTCATTATCCGAAAATTAAAAAAGATCCACATTATCAGGAAGCACTCTTAAAAGTATATCAAAATAATCCAGAACTTGTGGAATCTCAACAGAAATCAAATGCTGAAAAGAGGCAGCGTTTAAACGCCATAAAAATAAATAAAATATGCATGGCATTTTCTATCCTATATGTGTTGCTTATGGCTTTACTGGGGACATTGCTCAATGAAAATTTCTGGTATGTAATGGGGATTGGAATGGGAGTTTTCTTAGTGGCCAAAGAAGCTCATTTTATCATTACAGACATCATATTCTGGCGCCGGATGGCTAATGAAGATTTTCGGTTATACAGAAAATGGAAATTTGAATTCGCTAAGGTTGGGTATGAGATATAGAATGAATCGTAAAGAAATAACAAATTTTTTGAATGAATTATTGAAGAAGGACCGGCTTACAGGACCAGGAAAACACTGGTCCAGTGAGGTCAGCATTGATCCTTTTACAACCAAGGGGCGGAGAGTCGATTTCATTGAATTTATACCGGAAAACCAGTGCTCACTCTCCGGAATAGAAAAAGGAATTTTCGTGTGTTATGAAGTGAAAAGTTGCGAAAAAGATGTTTATAGTGGAAATGGACTGAATTTTTACGGTGAGAAAAATTACATTGTCACAACAATAGACTGTTATAAAAATCTGCTACCGGATTTGAAAAATTCTATTTTTTCAAGGCACGTTAAAAAATGCAATCCGGAGTCTTCTAATTATTATGGAGTCATGGTGGCTGTGCCCAGGTGGAGGAATGTAAAAGATGAATTAGAAGATCCGACCCCGCTTACTCATGATTGTAACATATCAGACTGGACACTCAAGATCGCAGAATCCTGCCGGCAGGGACCACGAAAGAGAAGTATGACAGAACTGCTTTTCTGTATGCTACGAAGTGGTCGATAATTTTTATATAAAAAAAAGAGACCAAAGCCTATTGTACGGCCGAGATCTCTTTCTCTTTTGTGAATGTATTGTATTTGTATAACCTTTTATGCTATCACCAAGTCATACAGAATGGATAGTCGAATCACTTTTACTGATAAATCAGTATAGATTTAAGCATTGATAGCATCTTTTAATGTTTTCCCAGCTTTGAATTTTGGTGCTTTGTATGCAGCAATCTTCATTGTCTCACCGGTCTGAGGATTTCTTCCCTCTCTTTCGGAGCGTTCGCTTGTTTCAAATGTTCCAAATCCCGGAAGTGCAACCTTATTTCCCTTTTTTAACTCATTTGTCACAATACTGATAAATGCATTTAATACCTTATCAGAGTCTTTTTTAGTGAGTTCCGCATTTTCTGCCATTGCAGCGACTAATTCAGTTTTTGTCATAAATTTCCCTCCAATCTATTTGTTCTAGTAGATATCCTATACGATTTTATAATAAATATCAAGAAATGTATGTAAATATATCAAAATGTGGATAGATACGTGAAACAAAACCGTCTATTACAGTATAAAGAAAGTAGGAGGTTAACAAACTATGAGCAAAATGGATACAGATACAAAAATATCATATAAAGAAAAGATGGAAGAAGAATATGAAATACTGTGCTCTATCTGCAGAAAATACAAATATCGAGTGGAATATAAGTTTGATCAGTTTTTTATCTATACGAAATATGAGGTATGGTGTTACGAAATCAAGTCTGGCAAAAGAATTCTTTTACATGGTAATTTACTGTATGGTAAGGGAGGTATAAAAGAATCAGGGCGATGGCATCATCAAAAAATGTGTGGATGCAGATCCGTGGATGATATTGTAAAAAAAATTCATGAACATGAAATATGGAAATATGGTGGATTGGAGTTCAAATAAACCAACTAATAAAAAACAGCACTGACATTAAATAGATAACTAATCCTTTGTCAGCTTTTATAAGATTCTTACAAAACGGGTCCATGAAATATGGATCCTTTTTTGACCACAAAACCATAGCAGCAAAACATATGAAACCTTTCTGTCATACTAATAATAGAGACAGATAGTAAACGACTTCAAAATACAATCAGCTGCCCTTCCCCTCAATCTTATCCGGCAGCATGAGACGTAACTTTTGAATTGAGCGTTTAAGTACCGGAAAAAAAGTCATGTTTTTCGCGAATGTAACTATCCGGGAGATGCTGTCCGCAGTTGTTCCGTTGATCTAAGGGTCTACACAACAACCTATCTCTATCCGGAACAACTGCAAAAGAAAATTATTTTCAAATAAATAGGAGGAAAAATTATGCAGAACAAAAAGAGAATGAAAACCATGATTGCAGCAACAGCCATGATCGGCGTGCTTGCAATTGGCGGAATCAGCGCATACTTTACAGATGGTGATACCGCAACCAACACCTTTACAGTAGGAAAAGTATCTATCGACTTACAGGAGCCTAACTGGAATCCACCGAAGGATATCACACCAAACCAGGAGATTAAAAAGGATCCTCAGATCAAGAATGATGGTATCAATGATGCATACATGTTTATGAAAGTTACAGTACCATATGACAATATTACTGTTGTAGCCGGTGATGGAACAAAAGCTGCAGCAAAAGCTGATACAGAACTTTTCAGCTATGATGTAAAATCTGGATGGATCGAGATTGGAACACCTGTCAAAGATACAAACAATAAAACAGTTACACATCTGTATGCATATGGTACAGCTACTCAGATGACAGCTGTAGCAGCAAATCAGAAGACCGGAACTTTATTTGACTGGGTTAAATTCGTTAATGCCCGTGAAGATGAAGGACTGGAAGGAACTACAAAAAATATCAAGATCGATGCATATGCTATCCAGACACAGAACATCAATGATGGCAAGACAAAACTGGATGGTATCAACTCCGATGGTAAGGTTAAGCCAACAGATGTATGGGCGGTTCTTGAACGCCAGAATCCTACAACAACAGTATCTGTAAAAGAAGAAGCTAATTCCGATATCAAACAGGGCAACTAAAGGAATTATTTGTACGCATGATAAGCTTCCTGCATAGAACGTGCGGGAAGCTTTTCTTAAAAGCAACAACGAACTCTTTTCAAACATACTATTAGTAGAAGAAAAGAGAAAGGAGAAATGGAATGAAAAAGAAGAAATGGAAACCATTCCTCATCGCTTCGACAGCCGTGCTGCTTATTGCATCCATTGGCATTGGAATATATGCTTTTCTGTCAGATGGAGACACTGCTAACAACCGGACAACCATCGGCGGCGTTACAACGGATATTCCAGAGAAATTTACGCCACCAGATGATATCAAGCCTGGAGATGTGATCACAAAAGATGTAAAGATTCGAAATACCGGAAAAGATGACTGTTATGTAAGAGTACGGTCATTATTTTCTGATAGTGATATGGAAAAGTATTGTACCGTGAATTACAATACCACAGACTTCACTTACAATAAAAATGACGGATATTATTACTACAAAAAAGTGTTAAAGAAAGGCGAAACAACACCTAGCTTATTTACAACTGTAACAATCAGTAAAAATATCCCACAAGATGAAATCAGAAAATTTGATATCATTGTCTATCAGGAAAGTTATCAGTCTTATGGATTTGATTCATATCAGGCAGCATGGGATCATTATCACAGAAACCAGAAAAATTAATAAGGAGGAAAAATCTATATGAAAAAGAAATATATGATGGCAGCATGTGCTTGTATGTCCTGCGTCCTCCTTGGAAGCGGTACTTATGTGTATGCAAGACCTGAAACATCTGTTACAAACCATTTCAGCACCGGTGTTGTCGATATCAATCTTGATGAATACGAACTCACTGCCAATGGAGGGGAAGAGCCATTCAGGGATTATACCGGAAAGAAAGGGGAAAATCCTCTGATTATGCCGGGTGATGATATCTCAAAGATTCCAAGAATCACAAATGATGGAAATGACTGTTATGTAAGAGCGAAACTGGAATTTTCTGGCACAGATGTTGATCTGGAAAAGGAGCTTTATGGATTCCCTTCTGGTTGGGAAAAACACGATGACGGATATTACTATTATAAAAATATCCTGAATACTGGTGATAAGATAGACATCTTTGAAGGGTTGAAGATCCCGACCGATTTTCCACAGACAGAAGAAGGCAAAACATTTAAGCTGAAAATTAATGTAGATGCCGTCCAGAGTAAGAATTTTACTCCGAACTGGGATGACAGATCTCCTTGGGGAGACGTTGAGATTCAGGATTGTATCCGTGATGGATATGATATTGCAACATTTAAGAAGGCGGATAATCAGAGCATGCGGGTAGAATATCAGGGTAGTTCCAAGAAATTATTCTCGAATCCGGATGATTTCTTCCAAAATTTCCCTGTTATGATGCCAGGTGATACTTATAAAGAAAGTGCCGGACTTGTAAATAACAGTAAGACACCAATCAAGCTGTATTTCCGAAGTGAAGTCACTGACAAATCGGAGCTTTTGGATGAGGTTAAAATTAAAATTTATGCAACTATCGATGGTAAACGATCCCTGATCTACAATGGTCCAATGGTAAACAGCCAGATTACGGATAACATTCTTCTTGGAACGATTCCGGCTAATGCTACAGGCACATTGGAATATAAACTGGATGTTCCAAAAGAACTGGATAACCAGTATACACTTCTGTCATCTTATGTAAAATGGATCTTTTCTACAGAACCAATCGAATCAGGAAGAGAACGTGTACAGACAGGTGATTCGAACGTCATCGGTCTTTGCATGGTAGCAGGCGGAATGTTCTTTGCAGCCGGAGCATATGCAATCTGGAAGGATGAAGAACGCAAGAAGAAAGTGAGAGAATAGTATAATGAGTAAGTTTCAAATTCTTTGGAATTACACCAGAAAGAAAAATGGTGAAATTGTAATTGCAGAAGAAGAACTGCAGAAAATGCTGGATATGGCAGAAAAGACAGCATATAATGAAGGATTTATGGACGGATTAAAGTCCATACAGACTCCAGTATGCCATCCGGAAATTGTCCAGCCACAGACACCTGTATATCAGCCGGGGCAGATGCCAACACGCACAACACGGCCGCTGACCGGTGGATATCAGGTAACATGTGCTGACCACGAAAGTCAGACAGTTGCCGGAGACACCGCACCATTAACTGCGGAAGCAAAAAATCAGATGGTGCAGGAATTTGACCAGAATGTAAATGGTAAAACAGAATAATAAAAAAGGAGGTCTTGCTGGAAAGCAGGGCCTTTTTATTATTTATTTTCGTTTCTTTCACTCTATTATTAACGACTTACTCAGGAGGTATCATTATGTTTTTATTTCAGCAATTAACGAAAGATACGCAGATGCATTGCAGACGTGTTTCTGAATTAGCTGTAAAACTTGCTGTTTTGTGCGGAGAACCGGTGGTGAATCAAACAAAGATTTCTGTTGCAGCCATATATCATGATATAGGTAAAATAAAATTACCGGAAGAAATATTAAATAAAAAAGAGCCTTTAACTGACGAAGAATACAATCTCATTAAACAGCATACAAATTTTGGGAGTGTTTTGATGAATGGGTATTGCTCAGATGATATCTGTCAGATGATCCAATACCATCATGAAAACATAGACGGATCCGGTTATTACCGGTTAACAGAAATCCCTTTAGGATCACGAATCATACGTATCTGTGATGTGTATGATGCCATGACTTCCATCAGACCTTATCATACTGGGAAATCTATGGATGAAACTATGAATTATATCCGATCGCATGCCGGAATACTGTTTGATGAATCTTTGGTGCAGCTATTTTCGATTATAATTCAACGTAAAAAAGAAATATGAAGAAGTACCATCATAACGAAATTTTCAATTTTGTCCAGAAAGCCGGAGGAATTATGAATTCATTCATACTATATATAGATGGAAAGATGATATTTATATTCATTAGAAGGAGGCACAAATATGGATACAAAACCGGCAAAGCTATTTAAAGTTGGAGGATATCTGCTTGATCCAACCGGAAGGCTGGATGCGAATATGATCCGTTCTAAGATTGCATATGGATGCGGATACCCATTTGTTACACATTATTTGAACGTGCAGCAAGAGAAAGTACGGGAAATCAGTGAAGACCATCCGCTTATGGATGAGAATTGCAGCTTATCTGATTGCGAGAAATATTTTCACAGTTGTCATCTGGCAACAGAAGGCCGGATGGTAGAAGTTGGACAGATTTACCGCCATTTTACTGGAAAAGAAGTAAAAATACTCCATATAGCAGAGGACACGGAAGCACCAGGACAGTATTTTGTAGTGTTTGAGTGTGAAGGCCAGATCTGGTGTAAAACTTATGGTCTGTTTCTTAGCAAAGTAGACCACAATCGATATCCGGATATTTCACAGGAATACTGTTTTGAGCTGGTAGAATAAGGAGACCCTAACATGATTATATGTGTAACCGGTCACAGGCCGGATAAGCTGTATGGATATGATTTGACAGATCCAAGATGGCAGGATCTAAAAAAAATATTCAAAGAAAAACTTATAGAAAAGGAATGTACAAATGCGATCAGTGGTATGGCATTAGGAGTTGATACGATTTTTGCAATTGCTGTACTGGAATTAAAGAAGGAAGGGCATCCCATTCAGCTTCATTGTGCACTTCCATGTCCAGAACAATGTAAAAAATGGAATCATGTGGATATTGTAAGATATCGGGAAATTCTTATGGAAGCGAAAACAGTAAAAGTTGTAGCAGATCATTATGAAGCAGGTGTGATGCAGAAACGGAACGAATATATGGTGGACCATTCGGATATCGTTCTAGCTGTTTGGAATGGTAAAAAAAGCGGAACAGAAAATTGTATCAAATATGCCGAGAAAATGGGCAAAAAAGTGGAATATATCGAGCCTTAAGCCATGTCCTAAAAATTTTGTCCAGAAAAACAACTGCGAAATCTTTTCTGACATACTATTAGTGTAAGGGAAATTCCTTTACCGTTGTTTTTCTGATTTGCGTGTATCCGTGAAAGCAGAGAATAGGCTGCAGGCAGGTTCAACTCCTGCATACACATTTTCCTTATTGAAATAAGGAATCAAAATGTGTCTTTTGTTAGGTATTCAATGTATGGGCAGGCCTTAAAACCTGTTCGTGCATTTGCCGATGGATGTATGCAAAAGCATTCATTCTGGCGTTATATTCCTCCTACGAAAATAGGAAGAGATATATCTATCCGAAGATTTGTTTTATGCACAGGCAGGCCTCATAACTTGCCTATGCATTGCTCTGGTAAAACAGAGCGAATCCTGAGAAACATGTAAGTGCATGGATAAGCCTTATAACTTATCCATGTATTTGTCCTGATAAAACAGGACGGACCTTTTTCTTCATTTGTATTGTATGAGTGGGCCTAAAAACCCGCCCATGCATTGCATCCAAATAGTCCGACTGGATGCACAGAAAATTTTCCATACTTCTGCATATATGGGTAAAAAATCTGTATATGCAGACAACTAAAAATTTTGTCCAGAAAAGCAATTACAAAATCTTTTCTGACATACTATTAGTGTAAGGTTTTATCCTTATTCGATATATCCCAACATAGACAGGCGTAAAAATCTGTCTATGTAATTACTTCTAATTTTTAGAAGTTAAATAAAAACATTCCTTTCAGACAAAGGAGCAAATTATTCCTTTTGTGTTTGCACACGCAGATCGCACAACCTGCCTGTGTATTTACCCTAATAGCTGGGTGACAGACGTTATTACCTAACTTCCGCTGGACAGGCCTCAAAACTTATCTGGCGGGTTCCCCAAAAAAAGGGGTACCTTTAGTACATTTGATTACGCATGGATAAGCCTCAAAACTTATTCATGTGTTCATCCGTAAAAAGGATGATAAGTGCCAGCTTTATCTAAACAGGCATCAAAACCTGTTTGGATATTCTCCCTTGATGTGGGAGTCATCTATTTATAAACGTGCTTGGCATAGATGTACTTAAAAATTCATCTATGCATTTGCCGCGATAGCGTGGCAATTCATCTATTTTCTTCTCCAACATTAATCTTGGAGATACCTCTTGGACCTGAGAGGTAAACATATTTTTCCGTGTAGGCAGGTGTTACAGCCTGTTTACATGTTTGCTCCAGATTATGGAGTAAGATAGATAAAATAATTTTGCTTTCTTCAAGTAGGCCTCAAAACTTGTTTGAAGAATCCCTCAAGAAGGGAAAATTTGGTTTTTGTAGCATTAACATCTCCGCACAGACAGACCTTAAAATCTGCTTGTGCATTCGCTCCGGTCATCAAATATCAGGATGGTGGAAACAGAACGTCTGTTTCCTGATTTTTTAGAATATCGGAGCAAATAAAATCATTTTTTGTCACGCATAGGCAGGCCTTAAAACCTGTTTATGTGTTTCCCCGCTTAAATGTGGGGCATCTTAATAACTTTTTCCTCGTATAGTTTTGACTATACAAATTTATAATCGGCAGACACGCAGAGTGTGTATTTTCATCCCTATAATATGAGAGGGTGCAATTCCCTTTCCTGCCTTTCTGCCTTGGGTCCCAATGCTCCAAATACCCACCAGTATTTCGGCAATCCCACACCAATACCACCATTGGGATCCGGACAGGGCAAATGTATTGTAACAAACAATACAACGTAACTATAAAAAATATCATAAAAATCTCTTTAAGGACGCTGCTATGACCACTCTACCTATAGCAGTACATTCGTAAATTACGATACATTCACATCGTATTTTTACATATGGCAAAATCCCTGGTACCTTATAATGCCAGGGATTTTTGTAGATATAAGAGGTGTGGGATAAAAATTTAAAACAGGAGGAAATAAAATGGACGAAACAAAGCAAAAATTTTTAGATAAAATGCATCCACCGAGAGCGGAAGAGCAGATAGTATCCTATCAGAAATGGATGCTTTATCTCTTTTTATGTGCAATTCCGATAGTAAATATCATTTTTCTTCTCGTATTTGCCACTTCGAAAGATCCGAGCATGATTACGATGAAAAATTTTGCGAAGGCAGCCTGCACATGGATTTTAATTAATGTTGTACTGGTATTGGCATTCACCGGAATATGGGTATTCTGTATCGCCTCATCAGTGATGTAATTTTATTATGTTATACTTCATTCACTCTATGAACGATACATATAAATCAAAGATGAAAAGGAGACAAAAACATGAAAAGAAAATTTGCACCAGTCATGATCACAGCAGCAGCTCTGATCACAACCGTACCAACAACACAGGTATTCGCATCAGAGGGGATTAATGCTGAAACAGCGTCAGATAATATTACTCCACTTGTGATCAATACCGAAAACACGCAGAATACAGCACAGACATCTACAGAAGATACCACACAGAATGCACAGGAAGTAAATAAACAGCAGACATCACAGACTGAGGAAGTGACTCCGGAATCAGACAAAGAACAGAAGACTACAACCGAAGGGATTACCGTATCTGAAAACTCTGCAGCAACTGAGAATACGATTTCTCACAAAGCAGACGATTCAAACACTACATCTGTGCAGAAACAGACAGAAGAAACAGTAAAACCTGCTGTACAGTCTGATCAGAAGCTTACGACACCAAATGGAATTACATGGGATGGAAAAACATTAAGCTGGAACGCATCAAAGGGAAGCAGTCAGTTGACGCTTTCTGACGGAACAACATTCCCGGTGCAGATCCGTTATCAGATCACTGTAAAATCAACAGATGGAGAAGATAACATCTTCGCATTTACGGATACTGCAGAAACAAGCTACGATTTCAGTAATGAACTGGAAAATGATATCCCGGCCAACGAAAAATTCTGTTTTGTGGTATCGGCATATTATGATTCAGAGGATCTTCCGAATGCATCCGTTGATCAGATGAATGAGGCTTATGAGGTGATGGAGAACCTTGCTGCCGATGAAGTAACAACAGATGAATATCAGAACAGCAGTTCATCGAAACCAGATACACCGAAATCCGAAGAAGTGAAAACTGCTTCCGTATCCGGTGCGGTATTAACTGCTGTAAACGGACAGAATCCTTCTTACATCGCTTCAACAGATACAGAAGGAACAGAAATTGTTCGTGAAAGTTGGATTTGTAAGGATGATGGATCTGTAAATAATAGCGATTCCTCTGACAAGATGAAATTTGAAGCCGGAAAAACCTATACATATTCTGTTACACTTGTAGCAAAGGACGGCTATCATTTTGGAGATAGCTTTACGGCTACAGTGAATGGTAAGAATGCAACTGTCGTACATAACACAGATGGAACCATTACATTAACAGATATCAGTACTGTGACTGTACCATCTGATCCGGTTGCTGTAAAAAAGATTGATACAGTAAAAGCAGCGAATGCAACCCTTACATGCAAAGCCGGAGAGAAGCCGAAATTTACGGCAACTATCCCGGAGGGAGAAGAAAGATATGAAATTGTATATGAATCTTGGAGTGATGGAACAACTACAATCCGTTCAGACTCTGCTGATTCAGATTTCACATTTGAAGCCGGAAAAACATACAAATACAGTATTGCATTCCGTCTGACAGAAAAAGGGATTGCAGATGGCTACGACTTGACAGGAGCCAAGCTGACATTAAACGGAAAAGAATCCGGTGTATCTATTACAGAAAGTGGCAAAACTGCAGAATATGGCAATGCAGTTAGCGTTGATGTTCCAAGGAGTGACAGCAAACCGGATGATTCTAAAACCGATGACACCAAAAAAGATGATACATCTAAGGATGATGGAAAGAAAGAGGATTCCAAAACAGACGATACATCGAAAGATGACTCTAAGAAGGATGATTTTTCAAAAGAAGACACGTCTAAAGGCGATGTCAAGAAGGATGATTCTAATTTAACAGATAAAAAGAAAGATTCTACTGTCACAGAAAAAAATACAAATCAGAAAGACGCACAGACATCTGATAAAAAAGATGATCAGAATTCCTCAAATTCAGGAAGTGGATCAAATTCTGTAAAAACAGGAGATCCTGCTGTATGGGGATTATGGGCAAGTCTTTTCGGTTCTTCTGGAATTGCCGGAGCAGTAATTCGTAGAAGAAAAAGAAAATAACACAATTGTTAGAAACGGGCTTAAGGAAACTTAGGCCTGTTTTTTTATACAAACTATTGTTTGATGATAAATAACAAAATTGTTATCTGGGAACTCTGTCACTCTACCTGTAGAAAAAATATTTTGACGAAAGGAGAGTGACATTGTTATGTATAACAAAAGAAAACATATCTATCACAGCAAAGGGAAAAACCAGGTTTTATCAAGACTGATGCACGGTGAATTCCTTGGAAATTTATTTGCTCTTACGGTGAATGGAGAGGAAGTGTATTACAAAGGGTCCTGGCCGTCCATTTCTGCAGATTATGATCAGATCATCTACATTCCAGATGTTTTCGTGAGTGAGATTCCGGTCTATCGTTCTGCAAGATTAGATGAGTATGAATGGCTGAAAGCGAATTTATACACTGCAGATGATTTTTTACATTTTGCGAATAATGATCCTGTACGTGCTCAGGCGATATTACAGTCTATGACCGGTCAAAATCCTATCTTAAACAATTAATAATAAGGAGAACACGACATGGAAACGCAAACTGTCACACTAACTAAGAGAGAAGCCGCAATGAAAATGTCACTGGATATGATCCGGGAATGGTGTTGCAGCAATCTTAAGGAAAAGAAAGCTGTAAAAATAGCCATCTCATGTGGAAAGAAGAGATATGAGTTCCTTGCTGATCATACCGGTTTTGTATTAAAAGGGAAAAATAATCCAGATTATTATTATACAAAATCAAAAGTGGATCCGTTGTATTTACAGGCAGAAGGACATGCAGTTATAACCCAGTGGTATCAGATGAAAAATAGAATTGTGGAAATAATATCTTAAGAGGAGGACAACTATGGAAACAGAAACAAATGAATTAATTCAGGAGCTGGCTGACTGGATGGTTACATGCGCAGCAGAAGGGACAAAGAATGGATCCTGGACCATCTATGCAGATGATATTGTAGAAGAATTCACCTCAATTACAGAGGAATGGCTGGAAGAGAACCAGGAAGAAATCTGCAATAGGATCGATGATAATGACGCTTCCCTTGGGGAAACTATTTACAATCCGGATGATGAATCTTTTTCCATGGATTTGGCATTTGATTACTGTGAGAACTATGACGGTTCTCCAAACTGGGGATGCGAATAGTACATTTTCATTTTGAGGAGATTTGATAATGGTTGAAAACAGAATAATGATTACAGTTCCTGACAATGTAACAATTATATCAGGAGCAGAAATAGGCCTGGAAGCCTATAAACAATGCAAAGGACAAATAGATGACGAAGCAATGAATATAATTTGTTTTCCGGATCATATTACTAAAATAATCGGGACTTTCTTTTCGGGATTTTTTATTGATTTGCGAAAATCTATGACTGCAGGTGAAATTAAGGAACATTTTAGATTTGATTCGGATATGCCATGTATAGAAAGTGCAGAAAAAGCGTTCAGAAAATATATAGAAACTACATAAAATCAGGAGGAAACGTAATGTTAGATTATAAAAAAACAGAAGATATGGAAAGAATGAAAGCAGAAGCTGTAAAGAGATTGAAATGGCCGAAAATTCCAGGGCTTAATGAAGCCTTTGCAAAAGGAATTGTGATGGTTTCAGACGGAACGAATGGCGATGTAAAACTCAGGAACTTAACTATTTATGAAAAATATATGGTGACAAATTTTGAAAAAATTCAACATGCCATTGTATATCATACGATTCTTACAGAAACAAAGTTTGGTAAAATGTTATCCATGCTGTTTGTTGGAAAATATGAAGATGAGTGGTTTATGGATGAGGAAAATTTTAAAAAATCTTATACACAGGTATATGTAGAAAATCTGGATTATCCAGATTGTTCCGAAATTGGCACTATTGGTATCGAATGTACCGAAAATGGAATCATACGTACTTATTGATTTTACATAACAAAAGAAGGGAGCAGACATTTTGGCTGCTCTTTTCATTTTTTAGTCAATCATACACTCTACTAACAGAATAATATGTACAGAAGAAGGGAGGATATCAAATAATCTGTTATTCAATATTATTTAATTTACAGGAGGAATTTTTATGGAACATAAAAACAAAGAAAAGCTGGATTGGATCATCGCATCAAATATCGATAAAGGAATTAATCTACAGACAGTATATGGTACTTATTTAGAAATCAGAGAACTTCTGCAGAAAAAAATAAATGAATGCCGCAAGAAAGATGTGGTGCATTATAAAGATGCGTTTTTTGAATTTCAGGATCAAAAAATTCAGGCTACTGTTATCTTTGAAACATACCATATCTTTTTTACAGCAGAAGAGCTTACAAACATACAGAACTCAGAGCCATGGGCTTCTTATTTTTTGAAATGTTCACAGCAATATGCCGGATGCGTATGGAACCGCAAGACCAATCAGTATGACATGCTCTTTGTAACAGAATTTTCACATCTGTTGGCAGATGAGCGCGCTGTAGAAAAAGCGGCTATGTTACCAGATGTATATGATATTTCTGATAGAAAAATCAAATCTCGCACAGTTACCACAATAGCTCACAACTGGGAAGAATTGATAGATGTTACATTGCTTCGTAAGCAGATGTTGGAGCTTATGAAACGACCAGATATTTCCGAACAGCTGGTGCAGAAATATTTAAAAAAAGTTATTATTCATATTCAAAGTACAGATGTCCGGCCGGAGATAACTGGATGGTATCCGGATATCGATGCTTATTTTTCGGAAACAAAATCAGATGTATACGATGATACAGAATTACTGGAACTGCCGGATCACGGTGGAATTCTTCGCTTTGCCAAATAAAGAATAGCAGAACTGCTTAGAGACCGTTTCATTACGGTCTCTTTTATTTTATTCGAAAACAAGCACTCTATAAGCAGACATAAACGAACAGAAGAGAGGAGTGTATAAAAGAATATCTGTTATGTCAATAAAAAAAGGAGATTTACACAAACTATGAACATCATTGATGACTTCATTAAATTGGACATGGATGCACCACAGATAGCTGAACGTACTGAAAAAGATCTTGCGTTCAATCGGAAAGTAAAATCCTGCTACGATATGTATCAGTGGCTGTATAAGAATGACATTTTACGAAAGGAAGCATTTCTTTATACCGAAAATTCTTCCATGGAAGAGTTGGAGGTATCATTCGCAATTGATACGGAAAATCTTCTTCCATACAGGAAGAAAATGGAAACTTCCGGAGTTAAAGATGCAGATCTTGCCTGCCACTATATCTTTGGGGATAAGGGGTACGAAACATCTCCAAGTAAATATTCCGGTTCGATTTTTTTATCCTGGAGCATGCTGACTTACAGAGGACAGCTTTGCATCAGCAGAAGCTGGGAAACCGAAAGTGAACAGGATCTGAATACAGAACATTTGCAGGAAGTAGCGAAAATACGAAAAAAATATGGAACGAAAAAAGCAGTAGAAAAAGTATGGAAACTGTTACGACTCAAATAAGGAAGGAGCATTTATATGCATATCGAAAAATTATCTGTAAAAGATCGGGAAGTTACTGTGCGTTTATCTGCGGATGAGATTGTGAAATTATGCAACTCTTTGCATTACGCACCGGAAAAACAGCAGAATGATATATATCATAAGCTTTATAGCGATCTGCTTCTGGTGCGGGATATCTGTCAATATGGCAGAATTGATAACTGGGGACTTGCTAAAGTAGTTGAACAGAGAGGCCTTGGAAATATCAACAAACATATTCGTGGACCTAAAATCAAAGCATTAAAAGCAAGGAGAATCTGATTATGACAGACTTAACACATTTATTCAAAATCGGTGAAAATGTCAAATATGTTGTAAACGATTTTGATGAAAAAAGGATTTATGACGGAACAGTAAAAGAAGTGGCAGCGGATCATGTACTGGTAGATATTCCGGAAATCTCGGATCACATGTGGTTCGAGGAAGGAATGAACCTTGATATGTTATATCCGGCATACAATTTTACAGAAAAATAACAATCAAATGGAGGATAGATACATAATGAAATCAATGGATGCAGAAGAATTAAAGAAAACGCTCGATGTAAATGAGAGAATGGTCCGAGAAAAAATCCAACAAATCCGTACTAAAAAAGGATTATCAATGGCAGAATTCGGCAAACTACTTGGCTGCGAAAGACAGACAATTTTCAAATATGAAAAAGGGCTCATCAAGACAATTCCTTTAGAAGTGATCATTAAGATTGCACAAATCGGAAATACTCCGCCTCTCGACCTTTTGATACCGGCTTTCCGGGCACGTACTCCAAAAGCTCATTATAAAGTACTCTACCGGGTTGATAAAGAAGATCCATGGGAGCATCTAGTGGTATTTTACAATGATATTACCCTGTCTGATGGACTGGAGGATAAAAAGCTTGAACCGGTTGAAATATTAAAAAGACTGGCAGATTGCGGTTTATTTGAATTCGAAGAGGAGGAAATCACAGAATAATAAGTAGTTCTAAAGAATACTACTTTGAGCAATGTAACAGATATATATGAAAAAGGATACTCTTACAGTGTCCTTTTTTATTTTTCCATAAAACACACACTCTAAATTTAGATATCAATCAGCAGAAGAAAGGAGAGAAAAAATATCTGCAATATCGAATCAAATAATAAAGGAGAAGAATTATGCTTACATACAAAGAATTTAGAAAAAAACTGTTAACGGAACTGGATCAAAGAGGAATTAAATTTGAAATTACTTCCATGACATCAGTAAATGGAGAAAAGGAACGAATCAGCATTGCATTCTCAAATTTTACAACTGATAATGCCAAAGAAAAATGAGGAACTGCTTAAAAAAGTTCCGCACCGTATTGTTGCGGACGATCTTGCCGTTATTTACAGAATATACAAGACGGAAATAGATGAAAATTCCGATGAAAAATTGGTTACAAGCACAATCATTTTAAATTCTGTTATGGAGGAATCCCGATATACAGAAGAGAAATTATATGCATGTGCAAGCGTGAATATGCCAAAACAATTTCCAATATTTATTTTAAATGTGCAGCAAAGTGAAATTTTTTCTTTACTGGTTAACAGGTTTGGATATTCACTTATGGATGCAAAAGAAAAAGTATTATCTATGCCGCTTTCAAACCCTGATACAGACTATATGTGGGCAATCTCAAATTTTGATGACCGCTACGGAGCTGCAACTATTCTCTATTCTGACGAAATCAAGAGATTTGCGAATGAACTGAAAGATGACTTAGTACTTGTACCGTCCAGTACTCATGAATGGTTCGCATATCGGAAATCTGATATCGAAATTAATGAATCATACGAAGATATCATCCGCGAGACGAACGAGACCTTAGTTCCGAAAGAACAGGTGCTTTCGGATCATTTATACATCTATGAACGCGGCAGCGGAACACTAAAATCTTTGAAACTTAAATAAAACTGGAGGTTCGAGTGAATGAGGAAATTTGAAGAAATCAAAGAGAATATTAAGGAAATTAATGATCCGGTTGAAATGGCTGGATTTCTGGATGGAATTCAAGGTGCTGCCGCCATATGGTGTAGGGAAAACTGCCCGGAAGAAGTAATTGTTCAAAACGGTAAAGTGATTGAGATTACAATCTGCGGAATGGCGAACTTCTTAAACAGTGTTCAGTAATATATTGTTGCAGTTTGTGACGTAAATATCACTGTATAACGTTAGTTTTATTCAATACCAGATGTCAAAAAGCATTGAACCAAAAATGAAGTATATGGTGATACTGGAGGATAAGTTTTTGAAAAAAATAGAAGAAATCAAGGAAAATATTAGTAAAATTAATGATCCATTAGAGATGGTAAGATTTCTGGATGAAATCCAGATTAATACTGCCAAATGGTGTAAGCAAAACTGTCCAGAAGAAGTGATTTTCGAAAATGGAACAGAGATAGAAATTACAATTTCTGGAAGAATGCAATTCTTAAATAGCATTCAATAATGTTGCAGAATTAGTAAAAAAGGGAAGTGTAATGCTTCCTTTTTTTATTCCGTGTTTTTTCCATCACTCTACAAATAGACATAAATTTGCAGACGAAAGGAGTATGAAATTTATTTTCTGTTATGTCTATTATTTTATATCAAAGGAGAATTTATATTATGGAAACAATCAATCCAAAATCAATGTTTACAAAAGGCCAGACCGCTTATTCCATCGCTCTTTTATCTTATAAAGACGATGAGACAGAGAAAATCATTACCCATACGATTTCAAAGGTTGGCCGCAGCTTCGTATATGACGAAAAGGAAACCAAATATCATTACTCCAACAAGTATAAGGCCTTCATTTCTGCTGATGCTTTTCATCATCAGCAGGCAATCTTTCCAACAGAGAAAGCCGTACAGGAATACCTGGAGCGCAGCAGATTATATTTTGACCTGATCAGATTAAATTCTTATGACTGGGATGATCTTACACTGGCAGAACTTCGGTCCGTTGGCGAAATTATCTTAAAGGACCACAAAAAAGCTTTTGTCAAGAATCCAACTGTAGAAGAAATTAACCATGCAGAAACTCTCTCTAAAAATGTACCGGATGGTGAAGATGCAGATACCATCCTGGCAGATTTGTGCGAGGAAACTTCCATGGAAGAACCCGGACTTGCTTATGATGTATTTAATACATGGAAAGCCGCACAGACTTCTCATGAACGGGAATCTATTGAAGGTATGTTTTTGATCTTTGCCGGCATAGAATTTGGTGAATATTTAGAAAGATGCATCAAAGAGACTACTCAGGAAGGGGAGCAATAGTATATGAGTGCTTGTTATACGATAGAACTGAATATGAAATTTAAGTCTCCGGAATCCATGTCTGACGCAGTGAGATCCTTGCAAGAGTATATCAAGAAGGATGCTGAAACTGACTATGATTTGGAATCCTATGCAGCGGATGGAATCGGGACTGAAAATATAGATGATCTTATGAAGATTTTTCTTTCTGACCGGAAAAGGCAACGTATTACCATTACCGATAGCGGAGAATGGAAAAATTATTCTGCTGATTTCAACGCTTCCTATGGTTGGGAATCTGTACTGGTTAAGATGTTCAAAATTTTGGGAGTATATCTAGCAAATGGTTCGCAATTAGATATCAGTATTGACAATGATTATAATGGTTTAGTCATTCGAAATGGTATCTGTAAACAAATTAATTTGAAAGGAGAAGAAGAAAAATCCCTCTAAGAAATTTTATGATGAAATCGGAAATGGCTTACAAGATCTGAAAAGTAATCGTAACAGAAATAAAAGAGAAAGAGGCTTCAGCTTCTTTTTCTTTTGTCCAAAAAACCGGCTCTGTATCATTTTCTTTCATACTAATATTGTGGAGAAAGGAAATGAGAAAAATAGAAGATCAGCATTATAAAACAAAAAGATCATGTCCCGTATGTGGACATACATTATATTCCAACCATTATCTGCAGTATGGAATCCCGTGTATCCGATACACATGCCCCCGTTGCAGATATTATATGGAAAAATCTGTACAAAGAAAGGAGAGAAAAAAATGAAATGTCCGTTTTTAGAGTCTGAGGATTGTGAAACCTGTGGCTATTATGATTACGTTCTGGAGAAAAAGTGTTATAACTGTTTGCATCCATTTTTGAATGCAGATGATGAAAAGCAACAGGACTGGAAGAAAATCGTGTCTTATATGAGAGAATGTGGCTATGAATGGTCTTATGAACACATGAAACATGACTATCAGACTTATTATCTTCATAATCTGTACTGTGCATTTTCTTTGATGGATATCATTGCCAACCGCACGGTGCAGTGCATGAGATTGTTTGAAGAAAATGTTCCACTTGAAGAGATCACTCGTTTTTCAGAACCACAAGTAGCTCACATGGATTAGGAAGAGGTAAAGATCATGTTCTATTTAAAATATTACAAAAAATACTTTTTTATTGTTCTGACAGTATTGGTCATACTTGCAGGGTTTACCTTATGGATTTACCGGCCAGCACATAAAGATAATACAGAAAATACAAATAAAAAAATCGAAAAATTCACCAAAAAAGATGAAGAGATCTCTTATCTGTATTTAAGCAAGCTTGCTTTAAAAACCAAAGACTCATTCTTAAGTACTTATCAGTTGATACAAGGACGAAACGGATCTGATTCAGAATCTAAAGCTGAAATGGACGGCATTACGATGGATTTGAAATTATACAGCAAAAAAGAACAGTCTGTAGGAAAGCTCCTGGAATCCGAATACAATAACCAGACAAAGAATTTGTCCGAACAATCGAATATTCAGAATGTAAAGGTCTATGATATTGTGAAGGGTAGCGGCTGCTATATCCAGCAGATTGACTATGAGATTAAAAATGATACCACTGTATATCCTTGTGCTCTCTATTTAAAAATAGATGATGTGTCCGAAGATGCAATATTAGACACTGTTATTACGGTTGATAATACAAAGTCAGATGATAAAACAGCTGCAATATTAAAAGAGGTACTGTCAGCAAACGGTATTGAAATTAAATAATGTAATTATACTTATGTCAGCATTCGATCGAGAAAAGAGTGCTGACATTTTTATATTCTTTTCTTTCATTGTATTACAGTAAGAGAAGTGAAGAAAATTTAAAAAAAATGAGAGAAAATCTTCATAATATTGGATTTTCATATTCATATATGATATAATAATTTTAGAACTTATTAAAGTTCCTTTCTTTAACTTATATGCCCACTTTTCGGGCAGACGCTTTCTTGACAGACCACTTTTCGGACTTAGAAAGCAGACCTATCATTTTTGCATTGGATCATTGTTTGTCACAATTGTTCCAGTGCTTTTTTTATAAATTAAGCATTCCTACATACTATTGGTAGAACGATTAACTGAGAAGAGAGGAGATTCATATGAAAAAATATAGAGTCAGCAAGGAACTGAAAAAATATGTGCGCCGAGTATTGATCCGAAGTTTTTACAAATATCATTTTATTACAGATGATGAAGGCCAGTGCTGGTGCGTTACTAATGCAACGTCAGATGCATTTCATCAGATTGTACAGCGTGCAAAATGTGAAAAGGCTACAGAGGAAACTGGAGTCTTTATGGTAACAGCCAAAGAACGAAATAATGTGAAGATGTTATCGTCTCTGCTTAAACAGAACGGAGTAACATCATACCAGGTAATCGATGATGCGGATGCATCACGACGTTTGATCAAATAATAGGATTTATCATTTGCCGGCTCTATGAGCCGGTTTTTTTATACCCACTTTTTGGGTAGAAAGGAATGCATATGGATAGAATACATATTGAAAAAGAAATAGAAGAAATTCGGACCCCGGAATTATTTTTAGCATATCATCCGAATAGTCACGTATTCAGCAGACACTATTATGTCACACAAGAAGAACTACAGCAACGTACATGTAAATTGCATTTTCATCCAGGTGAAATTATTTGTATGAGTCGCTTTACAGAAGCTACAAAATCTGAGGTGACGAGTCTGATTGCAGATGGATTGTCCCTTCATATTCAGGAAATAATGGATTGGGGGAAGAGAGATCCATTCCATGCATTGGAAATCTGTGCTTTTTACGATCATCCCATTGGTGATGGTGTTGTAAAGGGTACAGACTGGAATCACTTATTTGCTTTGAGCGGTATCTGCATTGTTCTGCAGCTTTCCGATCGAAAAGATCATTTCTTTGAGATAACAACTGCTTATCCTATTCCGGATTTTGATGAAGTAGATGAAATTCTGGATGCCATGGATGAATACCAGATTACAAGAATAAAATAGCCGGCTGGAAGAAAGAGACGTGTTCACGTCTTTTTCTTTTTGTTCTAAGAATATTGACGTTTTTTATAAAATCTTCTATGATAGTTATTAGAGTATTTTATATGCTTTATGCAGAAGCCGGATACACCACACCCACTCACCCCGTATCCGGTTTTTTGTATGTCTAAAATCATAATTCATTTCTTTATCATCACTCAAAATTCTCCCCAAATAATTTTACCTTTCATTTATTTTTCTTTTCTTCTTTCACACTAATTATAGGTTTATTAAGAAAGAAGAAAGGAGCAAAAAATATGTGCAAGAAGTCTAAGAAAATGGTAGGTGGAGTTTTACTCTGTATAGGATTCCTTATCGTTGCAGGGGCTGTTGGAGGTATTGATGGCGATACAATTGACCTTCTTCCAGGAGCATTACAAATCATGATCGGATTTATTTTATCCGGTGTAGGAATTGAATATGGAGAACTTTTCAACCCACCTGTTATGGAAATAGAAAATTTACAGGAGGATACTAATGAAACAGAAAATATTTGAGGTCGGAAAGAAAGCATATACCTTTAATCAGGCTCGCTATGAAGAAGATATGGGTCGATGCGTAATCACAGCCGTTTCCGAAAGATATATCACTGATGATACTGGGAACAAATTTACCGTATCTTCTGATGACAGAGATTATCTGACAGCAGAAGGAAACCGGACATTAAGGCTATATGTTTCAGAAAAAGAAGCATTAGAGGATCTGGAACACATCCGTATTACAAACTGGATCAACCAGCACATGAAAAAACTTCCGTCTGGATCATTAAAACAGCTGCAACTGATTATCAAATGTCTGGAAAATCAAGATGTAACCGTAGATGATGGGATACACATTGATAATGAGGTTTTGATAAATGCTCTAGGTGTTTACCGAGCCATGAACCAGATAGAACGGGAGCCGCTTTCTGCAGTTACAGAAATGGCCTTGGAGGAACTGTTAGAATACCGAACACAGCAGAATTCCGGAGATCAGTTATGAAAAGAAACAGTTATGTGCATTGTTCTTTTGACTTAGTTGAATCCTTTAAACCAAGGGTTCCCAAAACCAGAGTCATTGGCAAATTTGTAAGTGAAGAAGCAGAGACACCGAGAATCTGTACTGCTGATACCATTCAGCATGCACTACTTGGAATACCAGGATGTGCAGATGTCATGCAAAATATTCAAAAATTTGACATGCGTATTTATATTCACGTATACTATCTGACCAGTGAGGACATCAAATTTCCCACAGAAGAGGAAGTTCCTGATGTAAAGGAAACCCACGAAGTCTGGATCTTATCGGAACCACAAAAAATAATCCGGCAAGATTATGAAATAACAGATTTTAAGACAAGCTATCATAAAGATTTGAATGGTATCAAACATCAGATCCTTGTCGGATGTAAAATCAAAAGAGTATCTAATATCGACAATATTTCTTATTTTATCGATAACATTATCCCAAACTTACCCAAACAAAAAGCCGAAAAATTCTACGAATTATTAAAAAAATTTAGTTACAGAACGTTTATGAATTCAATGGATGATGAATTTATGGACAAAATACAAGAGATTCGAAAATCTCCTGATTAAGAAAGAGGAGGAATTATTATGGCAATGGAATTATTTGAAAAAGGAACATATATGTATAGTCTGATGGCTGATTACTGGGTATTAAACCGTAAATTGTTAAGTATTGATGCGGAAAATCTGATGCAGGATGATTTCTGGGAATATGCTACAAAAGAGCTGGAAGCATTCTACCAGAAATACAAAACAAACTATGCCAAAAATCAGGCACTCGGATTATTAAAGGAATTAGAAGAAAGATATAAAATTGTAAAAGAGAAACTTAAAGAAACAGAAAAAATGGAAAAAGAAGAAAAGATTGAAACTTCCCTTCCATGGGCTTCGGCACAGGCGTAGATTACAGGCAGTCACTTTGGCTGCCTGTTTCTTTTTGTCCAAAAATCCTTAAATCAAATGCTTTCCGACACACTATTAGCGAGGGCATATTAAATCTGCTGGAAGGGAGTGATGCCATATATGGGGTAATTGTAACAAGGCATGCTGCAGATCGGATGCTGGAACGTGGTGGGTTAAACAGAAAATCCATACAACGGATTGCAAATCAAGTATATTTCAATGGATATCCAATTGAACGTACAAAGGGTCGGCTGAGGAAATGGATGTATAAGATATCGAAAAGCAATCCAAGTGCGCAAAATTTGCGCATTTACGGTGATAAATTATATATTTTTTCAAATGACGTTCTGATTACAGTATTTAAAAAAGGATTTAGCGAAAATGATTGATAAGGAGGGTACATATGGCAGCAGCTAATAAAAAACAGGAACGGATTTCAGCAGTTCGATTTGTTCATTATTTTTCTGATAAACATCCCCATGGAACACTTGCTGTATCTGGAGAGAATTTTAAAGGAACATTCTGCAGATTGATTCCATGTAAAATTGATGCAGAAGGAAAAAAATACGGGAACTATCATAACCATATCTTATACATGGAGACAAGGAATCTTGTTTTATGAGGAGAACTTTTTGGTTAAGAATACTTATTCTGCTTGCAATACTCTTTATTGCCTTTGGGAAAAAAAAGGAGCAGGAACCCTTCGAAGAATTTTCGATGTGGAAAGTTTTGAATGCCTTAAGCACCAATCGGCCAGAACAGATAAAAGAGTTATTACAACCGCAGCTGCAACAACAATCGGATATAGATGATCAGTTGAACAGTATCTGTCGGTTCGTATCCGGAATTCCGAAAAAAAAAGAAATTAAGTCAAAATCAGAATCAAGAAAATATTACAACATGAATGGAAATCTGGAGAAAGAGATAATCGAATTTAATGTCAATTTTAAAACCCGTGCCAATAATCCTTATCAAATGAAGATAAAATGGTGCGAGTATAGTCCCAAAAAACCGGATGATAAAGGGATCTGTTTTCTTTCCGTCCGTTATCTTGGAAAAACAGAAAAAAATTTACAGGGAAAAGTACGTACATATGCAGAAATTAAATGAAGAAAAGGAGAATTGTATGGAGATTGAAAAATTAGACACCAGAACTCTAAATAATGGAACGTCTATGCCAATTGGAAAAAATTTTTTCAGAGCAAAATTAAAAGACAGAAAGCAATGGATTGAAGGATTTTATTGCAGAATAAATGAAACTACTTATTGTACGACAGATGATTATCAAAAAGAACCGGTCAAAGTACAGCATCTAATTGCTACAGAACGCTCAACCGACTGGGGAATGCCAAACCAGATAGCTTTTTACGAAATTGATCCGGGTACATTATGCCAATATACCGGCATTAGCAAAAAAAATAAAAAAATATGGGAGAATGATATTATCTGTCATCATGGTATATATGCGCCTATCCGATACGGTGAATATCAGAGTAGTTTTGATAGCACGAAGACTGCACATATCGGATTTTTTGTAGATTGGGAGCATACATCAAAACCGCTTAATCGGAAAGATCTTGGATACTGGCTTAAGTCTACCGATGCAACTATTGTTGGAAACATTTTCGATAATCCGGGATTGTTAGGAATCAAAAGAACAGGAGAGTGATATTTTTGTTAGACAAATTAAGGTATTTAAAAAGTATAGGAAGTGACCAATTGATATTTTTAATGGGATTATTTTTTGTAATCCTTGCTATTATGATTTTGAGATATACTCTGAAGCATCCACGACTGGGGGCAGAAGGAAAACACAAAATTATGAGAATCGGGCTGTTCATTTCTATCGCTGCGCTGGCATTTTGCGGAGTATGTTATATGCTCTATGTGATTATGTAAAAATTTTGTCCACAAATTTGCAGTATTTAGAAGGTTTTGCGATAATATTTTCATCAAAGAGAAAGGAAGTATCCTATGTTCGACTTATTTGGAAACATAAACAAATTAAGAAACATACATTCTGACAGTGAAAAAAAGAAGATTGCAAAATTATTACAGACCACACCAGAGGCATTAGAAGAATTTGAAAAAGCATATCACCTTGGCGTATTAGAGGAACCGGTCAGTGATAACCTGTTTGAAGTAAATGCAAAACAGGCCGCCGGAATGAATGACCACATCACAGTCGATGACTCTGAGGTGGAATCCCTGATTGACCGGATCGTAACAGAATTATTATCAGAAACAACTTTCTTCAAATATGAAGATGGTACGGTTTCTTATGGAGATTTCGGAATCCCGTTTCCAGAACATCCGGTTACGAAAGAAGAAATTCTATCGCTTCCGGAATCTCTCCGGCCACAGTTGTCCGGGATACTTTTGAAGAAAGAACTTAACGGTGATTCTTATCTGGGAATATTATCTATTTACAAAGAATATTTAAAAGAAAAGAATCCACAGAAGAAAAAAATGACTTACGATATATTTCGGCAGGGTCTGGAGATTCAGGATCTTGATCCAATCACCTATCAAATCATTGCCAAAAATAAAAATTCGATTGGGCACTGGTTTCCAGAATTGACAGAAGCCGTAAAAACGCAGGACTTTTTCAAGATTCCAAACACAACGATTATCCAGGTTCCATTACCACTATTGCAATTAACAAAACTTGATTACATGGGGCTTACCAAAACATCTTTGGAAATAGCTGACCGTTTCTGTGAAAAAGCTTTTTCACTTGACCGGCAGAAAGAATACTTTATTAAAACAGGCGTATTTTCATCAAAATATGATTTCCGTAATGCTCATATCCAGGGAGCAGAAGAAGTGCGTACAATTGGAGAGTATTTATTATTTATCCATTTTCAGGCATCCAGCATGGCTCACTTTGATCTAAATGGACGAAACCAACCTGTCATTTACGGCCCAGGTACTACTGTAGAATGGGTATGCAGGGAATTTATACAGGACAAAGAACAGAACCCTTGCATTTATAAAGGACTGCCTCTACATACAGAATATCGTGTTTTTATTGACGCTGATAAAAATGATGTTATTGGAATTGCACCTTACTGGGATCCGGATACAATGAAGAAAAGATTCGGTCATGAATCGGATAAGGATTCACCACATCAGATTCACGATTATATTATCTATATGGCTCATGAGAACATTCTTATGAAACGGTTTGCTGAAAACAAAGATTCGGTAGTACAACATATAAAAGACATGCTGCCAGATCTTAATCTAACAGGCCAGTGGTCTTTGGATGTTATGCAGAATGGGAATGATTTCTATATTATTGATATGGCACTTGCTGCTGAATCTGCACTGAAAAACTATGTTCCAAAAGGAAGATTACATCCGGTGAAAGAAGACTGGATACCAGAATTAATGAAAAGAGACTGCTATAAATAGCAGCTCTTTGCGTTTTGCTGATGCAGACGTATCCGTTCTATTACGCCATTCAAAGCTCTGGCTTTGATCACTTGAAATTCCTCATCCGATAATCCCAATTCCATATTCTCCAGTTCTTTTTCTTCTTCTGATGCTATTTCTTCAAATTCACGTCTGATCAGTTCGGCAAATTCATCCATTTTCTTTCCCCCGAACTATGTATTTGATTTCATTATAATTTATCCGTACCAGATACTCAATCAAAAACAATGTATTTTAACAAAAATGTCTTTTTATGTCGTAAAATGCAGAAAATAACTGTTTTTGTCCAGAAATTCTTTCTGTTTTCAAATTCACACACACTATAAGTAAGAAACATTTGAAAGGAGAAAGAAGTATGAGCGTAGCGATGAATGAACAGGAGACTGTAATCCGTTTTGGACGTGACTCCGAGGAATGTGAAATTTATACGTCTGACACAACCGTAATGACAAAACTTGATAAACTTGCCAGTAAAAACAATGATAAGGCTCCGTTATGGAAATTAAAAGAAGAGCATCGGACCAAAGCAACTCATGAACTGGTAGGAAAGACATACACAACCAATAAGAGGCTGATTTCTTTCCGAGCGGGTATTGTCGAACGTGAAATGACGGAGGAACAGCGCAGAGAGACAGCAGAGCGTCTGCGGAAATGGCGGGAAAATAATAAGACAGAAGAAACGGAAGAGACAGAAATAGATTAAGATATGGAGGGATGAAATAATGATGTTCTCTAAGATTTTCGAAAAAATCGGAAAACAGCCTATGAATGTAATGGATAATACAGAAGCTTTTGTGTATATCAGAGACAAGAAATATGCAATTACAGGAATGCGTTATGAAAAAGGGAAACTGGTTGGCTTCCAGATGAATGAAAAAGAGGTTCTGGAGGTCAAATAAGAAGTGGAAAATATGGAAGATGTTGATTTTTTAGTACCTAAAATAATAGTTGTTTTATGTGTTATCTATCTTATAATTATATTATTTGAATTTGATCGAAGGGATTTGATTATACCTATCATACTTATGCTATTTTGCCTATTAGTGCTCTTATTCTTATCCTGAAAAGAATACATAAAGCACAACCGTATTTATGACGTATTTTATCTTTGAGCAAAGAATAATAATGGGAATGGTACTTGCAAATGTAGTCATATGGACAAATTTATAAAAAACACGACTGTGAAACAATATATTCAAAACCAGTAAAAGTAAAAGCAGGCATTCACCCACGCCTATGCGGTGTATCTTATAGACGTGGTACTCTGCTAACTACTTATAGATTTTAATAAAAGGAGATTAACAATGATTCAGACAATACATCTTATAAATGTTACAAAAAAAAGAAAAAAATATTAGTTACCGCTAATATTGAGTTTGATACCCTGCAAACTGAAGAAGATGTTCAAAATGCGTTCGAAGAAGTTCTTCCAAAAGCATTAAAAGTCACTCAGAAAAAACCGAATCAAACTGCAGCTAATTTTTTACAGACTGCAATGGCGATGGTAAATGAACGATATAAGGATATAGTGTATCTGAGTGTTAATGAAGACAGAAGAAAAGGGAATCCGAAAACTGCGATTAATTTCAATTTCAAAATTCACTAATTTCAACATGCATGACATCCGGCATCGGACGAATCTCTATGATGATTATCTATAAAAAGCAACCAATAATAAGACCAGATTACATATTAATAGTGATCTGGTTTTTTCGTGCAAAAATTTTGTCCAGAAATTCTTCTTTCTTTTTACATCTGACACACTATCTATAGCGAGTAAAAAGAAAGGAAAATTCTGCAGACCACTTGCAGATGGTGAAAATTATGAATAAAAAAGAAATTTTGGAACTGCGAAAAACATTCCGGCCGGAAAACTGTAACATCTCCCGGATTGCTACCTGTTATGTTACTTCTGAAAAAGAAAAGATTCTTGAAAAATCTCAGGCATTTCTGTCCCTCCCGGAAGAGGAAGCTTTTAAGTATTTTGATATATTAAAGCAGGCACTTTCCGGAACCGTTGGGAAAAATCTCTATACATTAAAAACTAACAGCATCCATCCAGCAGATGAATCCCCCCAGAAACTGGAAACACTGCGGAAATATCATATGAATGATGAAGGTATGCTGACAGATCTCTTTGATTCCATCATTGGATCCTATGATTCATCTAAAAATTATCTGATCATTGTTGTAAATGGTCTCTATGATATCCCTGGGGTGACTTCCGACGATCAGGAATTGGAAGATGCCTCTGATGAAGTGTATTCCTATATTTTAACCTGTATCTGTCCGGTAGAACTGGATGAACCCGGATTGTCTATCGACTGTACAAAGCCGGCTATTCTGGATAAGGAGCGTGATTGGATGGTGAAAAGTCCTGTTAATGCTTTATTATATCCGGCATTTACAGACCGGGCTACCGATATTCATCATGCATTATACTTTGCAAAAAAAGCCGAAAATTCACAGGATGATTTTTTAAAGGAACTGATTGGATCAGAAATGATGCTGTCCGACAAAGAAGAGCATGAATGGTTTCTGGATACATTAAATCACGCACATGAAGAACAGATGCCATTAGAAACAGCAAAAGAAATCCACACAAAATTAGTTGAAAAATCTTTGGAAAAAGAAAACCTGCCTTCCGCCGGCATGTTAAGCAAAAAAGAACTGCTGCAGGTAATTGATAAGGAATTAAATGCGGATCAAGTAAAAGACATTGACGAAGACTACGATAAGACCGTAGGAAAAGAAAATGACATTACAATTAAAAATCTGGTCAATCTGAAGAAAATGGTGATCCAGACAGGTACTGCAAAAGTAGAAATTGACAGTGATTATGCTGATATGGTTGAAACCAAAAGAATTGACGGACGATTATATCTGGCAGTCCCACTGACTTCTAACGATATTTTGGTTGACGGATGTGCAGTCAGAACAGAGGCATTATCCGATTAGGATAAGCTTTCTGTCACACTATATATGAGAGAGTGAATAAACGTCATGAACCCCCTATTCAGTTTTCTATATCAAACAAAGTGAAGAATCCTCTCTGTTTGATTGGTTGCAATCACTTTCTCACTAAATAACCGGCATGGACATTGTACGTCTTCATTTTTTCTTATATCCATGCCGATAAAATAAAAAACAGGAGGCATTTTATGTCAATTTATAATAAAGTAAGTGAACTGGAATGGTATCTTTGCCAGAAAGCTCTTTTAAAAGAATTTCTTTCAAAAAATGCATATGAAAAATATTTATCGGATCTTGATCGTTTTCATGCGGAATGGGAAGGACTTCATGAACCAAAAATTGTAGAAACAGAGAATAAAAGTGCGCTTGCGGTTTACAGCCCAATCAATGCAATGCTTGTTCTTTCCCCAGGTGCAGAACTGAATCTGCCTCTTGGGTATGTCCTTCCGAAGGACTTCTTGTGGATGCAGATTTATCCAGATACCTTGTTATTCTCAGAAGGGAAAACTTCTGGAGCAGTGAAGGTAAACGGATCTATTTTGAAACTTACGAATATATCTGATGAATCTATCCAGCTCCCGTTATGTAAAGAAGCAGCAATCGGGCTTGGAATGACGAAAGAGCAGCGGGATAACTATCAGAAATACGAACGTTTTCAACTTGTTGAACTTCATCCAGAAAATCCATTACCGGAACTTGGCTTCTATCTGCCTGGAATTTATAAATCTGGATTAGAGGGAAGTGATTACATTCCATCGAATTTCTATATGACAGTAAGTAAAAAACAGCAGGTGCGCTTTATGATCCACCGTAAAAATGGAATTACCTGTGATCCGTCATCTGATCCTATTTTAGATATTATTACTGTTGATGATATTTGGAAATATTCTGTAAAGCAGACCTCTGACGAAGGACTTCCATATGACGTTCAGAAATTGTTCGAGCAGAAGTGGAAAGCGATTGCAGGCAAGAACGGAAAGGAAGGAATCCGTTATCCATTCAGTACATATTACAAAAATAGAACTCCATAGAGGAAAAGAGCCGGAATGCTTTTATGCATCCGGCTTTATTTCTTTTGAATTCATGCATTCTTTATGTAGAACAAATTATACAGAAGAGAGGAGGAAATCATTCAATATCTGTAATGTTCCAATCTATCAGAAACAGGGAGCGAATGATATGAAAATCTATCAAGATCCCGGAATACAAACTATTTACAGAAAGGAATAACAAGTCCTCGGTAAACCGAGGTTGACTGCTAAAGCGTGAAAAGTAGCAAGAACAAAAGGGCTGACAGTTGCGTGAAATAAGATATGCGTGGGAACTCGTTGTGAAAGCCATATCGAAAGTAGCATGGGAAGCGTGAAGCCTTTATCCACGATACATATGGATTTGTAGCGTGGTGTTATGTCTAAAAAAGAATTAAAAGTATGTTGGTTATCTGCAGGTGTATCCAGTTTTGTTGCCGGATATTTAAAAAAAGACTCTATTGATCTTTACATTTACATCGATATTGAGAACCAGCATCCCGACAGTATGCGTTTTATTAAAGACTGTGAGAAAATACTTGGAAAAGAAATCCTGATCTTAAAATCTCCTTACCGGAATAAAGAAAATGTGATTCGTCAATTCCGGTATATCAACGGTCCAAGTGGCGCAAAATGTACGGAAATTCTAAAGAAAAGAGTTCGTAAAGAATGGGAAATGGAACACAGGGAATACCAGATCACATATGTATGGGGATTTGATATGGATGAACGGCGCAGAGCCGAACGCATCTGTGAAGCTATGCCGGAATTCAAACATGAGTTTCCATTGATTGAAAAAAATCTGACGAAACAGGATGCTCATGCGATCACAGCACGATTACATGTTAAGCGTCCTGTCACATATGACATGGGATTTCAGAATAACAATTGTATTGGATGTGTCAAGGGAGGCATGTGGTATTGGAATCAGATCCGCAAATATTTTCCGGAAGTATTCCAGACAATGGCCGAATTGGAAAGAGAAATCGGTCATAGTTGTATCAACGGTGTCTTCCTCGATGAATTAGATCCGGAACGCGGTCGAAAAGAGGATGAAATATCCTTTGACTGCGGTATTTTCTGTCATTTATTTTTCTTGGAAAACCAGGAAGGCCAAAAAGACGAACCGACAAAAGAGGAGTAATTACGGGTATTTGTAAAATCGGATAGGCAGCAACCTGTCCGATTTTATTTTTTTATGCATCCTTCACTCTTTATTTAGAACAATTATCACAGAAGAATGGAGGGATAAAAAATATCTGTGCTGTTCAATAAAATCAAGGAGAATCCAATAATGAAAAAGTATTTAGAAAATGATGAGGACGTAGAAATTTTAGAAACATGGAAAGACTTAAAAGAATATCTTACATTTCGGGAAAAACATGATGAATGGGTACAGCCATTTATCAATGAACTTGCTGCCATTGGTATTCCAAACCATCCTTTATTTTTCCAGACAAACTGCACAAATCTGTCCGTACAGAAAAACGGATACCGGCTTGATGTCAAAGATATCGACTATGAGGATCCAGAAAATTTAAGCTGTATTGAAGATACGGGACTTTTCTTAGTATTTCCGTACAAAGATTCCATGGCCGTATATCCAACAAGACGGATTGCTTATCCATCCATCTGTAAACGTGGCGATGATGATTCAATGGTAATGGCCCGGTTTGATCCAAAAGCCAACAAGCAGGTCCTGCCAATCAACGAAAAAGCAGATCGCCTGACAAGGGACTTTCAACTTTTTTCAGATAACTGTAAAATTTTACTCCGAGACGGAAAGGTAAGTGCTGTTCTTTCAAAGGAATACGTTATCCTTCCTGCTGACAAAATGATATCTATCCTGGAGAACCAGTTAAAACAGGATCATCCAGATTTTACTTTCAACCGTGGTCAGGTCAGCCACGAATATCTGATGGTAGAATATCTGATGAATGACGAGGAAATGGAACAGTCATTCCGCTTGAAATTAAACGATGCCGGTGCTGATATCTCTGAATTAAAAGCAGGCATACGTTTCTCCACATCCGACATTGGTGCGAGCAAAGTGTATGCGTCTGTATTTTATGATGCTGATGGCGTCCGTACTACATGCAATTCCGGAATAGCCCTTGAACACAAGGGTGAAGCTTCGCCGCAATCATATGCAGAAAGCTGCAAGCAGCTTGGCATGGTTTTTAAGGAGTCCGAAGAACTCATTGAAAAACTTGGAAATATGAATATTTCAGATGTTGCCGGAGTCGTACAGGAAATCAGAGAAAATTACAGCATTTTCCCGAAAGGAATCTCCGAAAAAGTGGAAGCGGAGCTTCGGATCCAGTACCCAGGCGGCGGTACGGCCATTGATGTCTATCTGGCACTCAATGATATCATACAGAGATATTCCGAAGAAAATAAAATTTCTCCAACCAGATATCTGAATCTGTCAGAACAGGTTGCAAAATTAATGCATCTGCCATTTGAAAGAATCGATCAGGGTGAAGAGTGGAAAAAAATATAATCTGAGTAATTGGACATACAGATTTAATAGAAAAAGGCCGGTACATTTCCGGCCTTTTTTAGCAAATATAACGAATGGTATCCTTAAAAGGACATTAATGTAAATATTATTTGTCCACCGGCTTGTATATCCAGATAAAATTTGTGATAATAAAATAAATGAATAATTTAGGAGGAATAACATAGCAAATTCTATTGCAATGGAAACGATCGATGAACTAGAGAAAATTAAAAATGATTTCAAAATTATAACACCTGATGCGATAGAAGCAATGCTGAAAGATATGACTGTAGAAGAAAAAGAAGCATTACTTCGATTATACATTTATGAGAGAAATAAATTTTTAAATTTTAAGGAGTGAAACATATGATATATGCAAAATGTATACGGGGAAGCCAAATTGCTAAAAACAAAGATGACCTCGAAAAAATGAAAGAAATCAGTAATAATACGGTATATTGTGAAGGCGAAGAAGCTGAGCCGAAGAATCCTTATGCTTCATTAGACTGCGTTCCTTTAAATTGTATTTTTCAATGTTTGAAATATGGAAATTATATTGCAATAATTGAAAATGAAGAATTTGATTATACAAAAGATTATGATGGTAATGCAATTGCTATATCAGCAAAAATTTCATCAAAGAAACAAAAAGTAGTAAAAATATTAGATCCTCGAAAAAAAGAGGTCATTGACTATATTTTAAATGAAGTGGGAGATGTCAAAAAAATTTATCCTGGACATGCATCAGAAGATAATCTTGGGAAAGAAACGTATAAATATTTAGAAGCTAAATTGGAATTACCGAAACGATACAACTATATATAAAATAATTATAAGGCGATTAAGTGTGAACTTAACCGTCTTTTTTATTTCTTCAAAAAACTTCCACACTACTCATAGAACGTAATCAATGAAGAGAAGGAGTGAAGAAAATAATTTCAGCACGTTCGAAAAGAAAACAATTAATTATACAGGAGAAAATTTAGATGTTCGGATACAGCATAAAAGAAATTTTGGAAGATAACTCAATGGATATATACATGATCATGGAGACCCTGAATGCTCAGAAGATCCAATGGTATTTAAAACAAAAAGGTTCAGATAAACTGACAAATGCATGCTATGCAGTCAGGAATCCAGATTGTGATAATTATTTTTGGTTTGCTACTTTTGGAGATTATTTAAAGGGACGGAAAATCATCAGAAATCATAAAAAAGAAATGACAAAGCTGAAAAATTGGTTGCAGGAAGAAATTCAGAATGGGAATCTAACATCTACCTGCGTTGTAACACCAGATGACCGCAAGAATGAAGATTGTTGTGATTATTGGGGAGCCGGATTTACCTGGTATAAAAACTACGGCGTAGAATATAATTTTTGCATTGATGGTGAAGAAAATGCCAGCGCCATATACCTGATGAGATATAATCCGAGTATGGATGATATGGAAACTGATCATGATAAATATATCCATTATGAGATCGATTTCGAAGAAAAAGACTGGAAGGAACGATTTTTGGAGAAAATGGGACTGGTTCTTCTCAATTATTACTCCGAAGAATGTGCGTGTTAGAAAAAAACTAGAATGGCCGGAAGAAATTCCGGTCATTTTGTATTAAGTATATTCTTTCACACTATTTATGAGTACAAATGATCGATAATAAGGAGAATTACTGCTAATGGACGAAAAATTTATGAAGATATTGAAGGAGCAGCAAGTGGTACAGAAAAAAACTACACAGATCCTACAAGACACAGAAAAATTGAAAGAAGAAATGCAGAATAAGTTGAAATTACTAAAAGAAAATGTTGAAAATGATTTCAAAAATATCGGAGAATTCCTGAAAGAAGTAAAAATTCAATTTGTAACTTACAAATACATGTTCCCGGAGGATGATCGTAAAAATATCCCAATAAATGAACAAAAATATCAAACATACATTTATGTTGTGACCAATCATCAAACAATATATCTCGGTCCAAGTAAAGCAGAAGATGAAAGCTGCTTTCACTTTTCGTACAAAACAGGAACATATGCCTGGGATAGTTGTACGGATTCTATTACTACCAATTGTACATTATATATTTGTACGCATTGGGAATCCATTTATACCTTCATTCAAAAAAAATTAATCGAAACCGTCCATAAAAATAATCAAATATTACTGCAAGAAGCACTGAATAGACAGAGTATCGTTCGTAGAAAACTTGAAGAAATAAGTCATACGTAAATAATAGGAGTATATTGTAAAGCTGAAAAGACGACTAAAAACTACAACCAACTGTTTTTTATTTCTATTCCTATCTTTCATTCTATAGATAGAACGAATTTTCATGATGAAAGGAGGATATGAATCTAAATATCGTTCAAATTTATAAGAAAGGAACTTCAAATGATTGGAAACAGCGAAGCATGTGCAGTGTGTAAATGCAAAAGGCATTGTGAAGATTTTGTAATGCCAAACAGTACCCGTTGCAAGTGTAACTTTATGGATTATCTCCGCAGGAAACGCTGGAGAAGAATCCGGAGGATTTTCAGATGAAAAAAGAACAAAACCATCAAACAAAAAGGAGTTCCAGACATCGGAAACATCTTCGACAGGTCATAGTCGAGATGGATGCAGACAGGGACTCATATGTAAAGCAGTGGGAAAATGAACTGCTTTACGAACAATACCATGAATAAAGGAGAAAAATAGTATGAACAAAGTAATTTTAATGGGAAGATTAACGAGAGATCCAGAGGTAAGATATTCACAGGGAGAGAATGCTTCTGCAATCGCGAGATATACATTAGCTGTAGACCGCAGATTCAGACGTAACAATGATGGAGAGCAAAGTGCAGATTTTATCAATTGTGTTGCATTTGGAAGAGCTGCTGAATTTGCTGAGAAATATTTCCGCCAGGGACTGAAAGTTATCGTAACAGGCCGTATCCAGACTGGAAGCTACACCAACAAAGATGGGCAGAAAGTATATACAACGGATGTTGTCATCGAAGAGCAGGAATTTGCTGAAAGCAGGAACAATCAGGGAAATAATTCTTCCTCTGCAGCTTCGGTTGCGAAACCGACACCAAATCCGAATCCAAGTGCTCCTGATGACAATGGCTTTATGAATATCCCGGATGGATTAGATGAGGAATTACCATTTAACTAGGAGAATCTTTATGGACGAATTAATGAAAATCGCAAAAGAACATCACTTTACAGCTGATCAGCTGATTCAGGAGGCAGAATGTGTAGAAGAATATGGTGAATGGCAGCATATGCTTCTTCTCGGTTATTCTGCTGATATACTTCGAAGTGCAGCTGAGAAATTACAGTAAGCTTGAACGATAAAAAATAGGATTGATGGGACATAAATAACGTCACATTGATCCTATTTTTATGTTATCATGAAGATATCAAAATGTACGTTATAGTATTCTCAGTAAGAACGACAATATCTGTCTATGTTATTCGTTGGAGGAATGATATGTATAATCTTAACTGGAGTAGAAAAGAACTCACACCACAAAAGCTTGGAGTTTTTGGCGAATATTATGCGAAAATGTCGCTTATGTCCTACGGAATCAGTGTTTACACAACCGAAGTAGATGATCATGGAATTGACTTCGTTGCAGAAACCAAGAAAGGATTCCTAAAATTCCAAGTAAAAACGGTCCGTGATACAACCAAGTATGTTTTTATGAAGAAGGATGTATTCGATATCAATGATACATCTTTATATTTACTGCTTCTCATCTTAACAGATGGTGAACATCCGAATTTATATGCTATTCCAGCCACCTCATGGAATCATAGGGACAAAACTGCATTTGTTTTTCATCCTTACGATACACCGGAATATGGAATAAACCTTTCCAAAAAGAATTGGACGCGACTTGCAGAATATGAAATAGAAAATTTTATAAAGACCATTCAATAAGGATACAGGAGGTCGTATATGGATCTTGGATTAGTTTTCACATTATGCGGATTAGGAATGTGCTTTCTGATACCGGCCTTTATCTTATGGTGTATTAGCAGGAGTAAAACAACAAAATGCACAGCTACAACGATTGCAACTGTGAAAGATATTTTGACTAAAAATACTGGAGACAGTCTGAGTTTTCATCCCCTATATGAGTACGAAGTTAATGCTGTCACATATACGAATACTGGTGCATACCTATCGCATCATGTTCCGCAAAAAGGCTCAAGAATCGAGATACGATACAATCCGGATAATCCCCAAAAGTCATATATTCCGGAATATGATACCAAAGTATATAGGTTATTAAGCATTATATTCGGTATGATTGGCATGATTCCAATACTTGTTTGTGCCATTATCTTCTTCACAATCAATCACTAATTTTTATCTACATATAAAGGCAGGAGAGTTCCTGCCTTTTTTATTTTGTCATCAGTAATACACACTACTTACAGAGAAATCAAGCAGAAGAAAGGAGAGACAAATTTTATCTGCATATCTCAAATAAATCTACGATAGGAGTATTACTTATGACTGAGAAAAAAGAATTGATCCAGCAATTAAAAGAAACCGATCCAGATACCTATAAAAAATATAGGCTGGAATATATGAAATCTCTGTTCGATTTAAAGAAATTCCAGTTCCTGTTCTTGAAGAACAATCAATCCAGGACATGGACGGAAGACTATATGAAAAAGCTTTTAAGTAAGCGGAACGATTTATTATTCGACCTGTCTGAAATCTATCACGCCTCGCTTTCAGCAATTTACAATGATGAATTCTTTAAAGATAACTATTATTCGTTGGACGAATTTCTCCTTAAAGAAAAAGCAGACAGGGACTATCTTAAAGACTTATCAATAAGCGATCTTTCCAAAGCTGTACAAATGAAATATTCAAAGATCTGCCCAATTTATTTCTTAAATCAAGCAGAAAAAATATCATTTGATGTTTTAAAAACCGTATATCAAAATATTCCAGATTATTTAATTCCTAAAAATTGCAAATATTTTGAGCGAGCTTCAGCAGAAGAAATTTTGGCTTTGATTCGTGCAAATCCTTTTAGTCTGCAAAGTGTTCCAGATCATTTAATAACTCAACAATATGTATATCACTATTTAGGGCTAATGATAGCAAATGAACGAGATGAATATATTGATCAATACGTAAAAATCCCAATGCGTTTTCGGGACCAGAATTTTTATGAGTCATACTGTATCGTTAACGGATATAATTATATGCTGGTTCCACCAGAAAAATTTGATACTTACGTATCTGAGAAATTAATCCGATATACAATCACAACACAGAAATCCTATGTTGGATTTCTGCATTTGGCTCATGCATTATCTATCAGGAATTATCAGGTCCCAGAAGATATCTGGCTGCAATTATGCTACCATCATTTTGCCTGTATGGTTTATGTGCCCAAAGAATTGAAGACAGAGCAGTTCTTTGACAAATTAATGGCTATGGAAGGATTCCATTTTTCCATCTTTGAACCGGAAATGACGGATGCGCAGCTGATTACCTGTTTAGAGAACAGCCGGCATATCGACAGTGATAAAATTAAAAAAGCAAGGAAAGTCTGGACACCGGAACTTTTGGAAAGCATTGCAGCAAATTGTACGTATCCATTAAAAATCATTCCAAAGAAATATGTTACACTGGAACTTGTTAAAATCGGATTAAAAAATGAACGGCACTACTTATCCGATATTCCAAAGGATTATCTCTCAAAAGAATTATGCATTTATGCCTATATCCATCATCCATTCCGGACAATGGAGGTAATTCCCGACGAATTCAAAACTCCTGATTTCTATGCGAAGATCATAAAACATGGTGAATTTTATCCAAAAGATATTCCAAATGAATATTTGACGGAAGAAGCATTGATACAATATGTATCCAGTAAAAAGTGCTATGGATTAGATGATATACCGGATCCATGGAAGACAACCCCGGCAGTAATGAAAGCTTTTTCTGACTATCACATTGACCGTTATATTTATCCGGATGAAGAACACTGTGAAAGAGCATGCGAAAGGGCCGAAAAAATCGGAAAACGCTCATTGGAATATATTCTTTCCAAATGTGAAATCCAACCATCCAAATATGTCTGGGATGTCATTTGTAATTCACGAACCGGAATTCATGCAATTAAAAATCCAACAAGAGAAATGTGGCGAGCATCCATCCAGGAATTTCCGGAAAATATACTGGAAGCACCAGAATGGTTCCTGCAAACTGATTCTTTAACGATAGTTTCCACATCAGCAAAACACATTGATGAAAAAAAGAAAATCGAAGAAAAACTGGAACGGGCTGCCGAACAATGCAGTCTGGATAATCAGATGTCTATTTTTGATTTATTTCCTGATTTCTGATATGCATAAAAAAATACAGTTCTACTTTATGTAGGGCTGTATTTTATTTTGTCCAGAATCACGGCTTCATTGTTTTTTCTATCATTCTATTAATAGAGTAGATAAAGAAAGGAGCTGTCTAAGCTTGAAAGAACTTATAACATCCATTGCAGCATCTGATACCAAAACAATTCTTCATGTTGTGCATTATAAGCCGGAACATGAAGTCATTGGTGTAATTCAGGTTCTGCATGGTATGACGGAACACATAGGCAGATATAAAGAATTTGCCAATTTTTTTACCGATAAAGGATATGCTGTTATAGGACATGACATGATCGGGTATGGAAAAACAAAATCTTATGGAATGAAAGAAACTTATCTGGAGCATTGGGAAGATGCTGTGACGGACATCGAATCCATAAGAAAATTTATACAAGAAAAATATCCGGATATTCCAATTTATCAATTAGGTATCGGTATGGGTGCATATTTTGGAATGGCACACCAAATTCAATATCCGGAGCGTTATTATAAGCGCATCTATATTGGAGCCGGTCGTAAAAACAAATTTTTATTAAAATTATCATCGTTGTACTTTGATTTGAAAAGATTAAGGAAAAGACAGCAGATCCCAGTCCCTTCCGATCAAATTCTAAATATTTTTGAAAAATATTATCCAGAAAATGGTGATTTTTCCTGGAGGTATCGTTCCAATTCCTGCAGGGAAAAATATATGGACGATCCATTAGTGAATTTTCAAACAACAAAAGGGACTATTGCTGAAATTCTTAAGGTCATGCAGTTTGTATATGCTGCGGATCTGCGAAAAGTATTAACGCCTGTTATGTTCATAACCGGTGAGGAAGATCCGGAAGAACATTTCGGTAAAGATACCATTCGTTTAAATCAAGATTATCGTGATGCCGAAGTCCCGGTTACATTGAAGATTATTGCCGGATACAGACATGATATTCTACATGATGCATGTGCTGAAAATGTTTATGATGATATTTATCGGTTCATACAGGCAGAATCTTAGAAAGGTGGTAAAAACTTCTGTTATGAATGATAAAGAAAGTCAAGAAAAATATAATATGGAGCGAGACCGATATCTGTTAGTGCAATATCTAAAAGATCTTCGGAAAGCGAAAGGAATCACTCAGAAAGAACTTGCACAAAAGATGGGATGTTCGCAGCAAGGAATATCCAAGCTGGAACATCATAACAGTAATACAACACTGGATACATTTCTAGGTTATTGCCATTATCTGGGGATCGATATATTTCAATTCAACTACCCACCGCTTAGATCTATAGATCTTGAAGCGAGGGCTTGAAAAAGCCAGTTGACTAGCCTAAGCCAGCTCTGCCTATATAGGCATTCTGGAGAAACTACGTCAGTCAAGTCATGATGCCTCTCCATGATCCCGTAATTATTTTGTCCACAAATTCAGATAACCATTCACCTAAGATGATTGACTTATTACTACAAGATATAAAAGAAGGTGTACTTATGCAAAATCGTGCAATCAAATATCGAATCTATCCCTCTGCAGAGCAAAAAATCTTGTTTGCCAAAACGTTTGGATGCTGCAGGAAGATCTGGAACCTGATGCTTGCTGATAAAATAACATATTATCAACAAACAAAAAAGATGTTACAGACAACACCGGCACAGTATAAGAAAACATATCCTTATCTGAAAGAAGTAGACAGTCTTGCGCTTGCAAATGTACAACTGCATCTGCAGACTGCTTATAAAAATTTCTTCCGTGATAAGAAGATTGGTTTTCCGAGATTCAAGGCAGCCAAACACTGCCGGAAGTCTTATACGACCAATTGCCAGAATGGATCGATCCGCATAGAAAATGACCGGATCCGCATACCAAAAGCAGGGTCTGTCAAAGCAGTGCTTCACCGTCTGCCGGAGAAAGACTGGAAGATCAAATCCGCTACAATCTCTCAGTATGGGGATGGTACTTATTATATTTCCATACTTTTTGAGTATGAAGACTTTCCCGTATCGCCGGCTCCGGTAACAGAAGAACAGGTCGTTGGGCTTGACTATAAGTCTGCCGGCCTTTATGTAGACAGTAATGGCAAATGTCAAAATATGCCGGGGTATTATCGCATGGCACAAATGAAGCTTGCAAAGAAACAGCGGAAACTGCGACACAAAGTATCCGGGAGCAGAAATTACCAGAAACAGCAGAAAAGAATTGCCAGGGTTTACAGACATATCTCGAACCAGAGAAAAGATTATCTACATAAACTGTCAGCTGCGATAGCCAAGCAGTATGCTTATGTTTGTGTAGAGGACCTGAATATGCGTTCCATGTCCAATAAAGGGTTCGGGAATGGAAAATCAACATTGGATAATGGTTACGGGATGTTCCTGTCCATGCTGGATTACAAGTTGGCGGAACGCGGCGGAAAGCTTGTCAAAGTAGATAAGTTCTTCCCGTCCAGCCAGATCTGCCATTGCTGCGGCTGCCGGAATCCAAAAGTCAGGGATCTCCGCATACGGGAATGGATATGCCCGGACTGCGGTGCGGTTCATGACCGGGATACCAACGCTGCAATAAATATCAGAACCGAAGGTATGCGTTTACTGGCAGCATAAAAACAATAGAATCGTAGGTCCGGAACGGGCCGAACGTAAACGCTTGCGGAGATTTTGGGAAAACTGCCAGTTTGCGGTATGACAATAACCGGGATCAAAGAAACAAGAAGCTCCGACTTCTATAAGTCGGGTAGTTCACTTGCAGCGAAAATGATCAGAATAAGTATGTATTAGAATTTTCTGTATACATTAGTTATGAAGATTTGGAGAACTTATGGGGTAAATTATATCCAAAAGAAGGAATGAGGTGACAGACATGATAAAACTAATTCTTATCATTTTATGCTTTGTTGTAATATCCGGTGGTTTTGTTTGTTTCTGCATTGTAAAAGCAAGCACTCCATATGATAAGGAACAGGATGATTTGGAACAGATTAAGGCATTAAAAGAACTCATAAAATAATGGAGTCTATTTTTAGAATATAGTTTCACGGCTGACTTTGCAGCCGAAGGATGAGGGTTATTGGATCACTCATCAAAATTTGTGCTATTAAAGTTTTTGAGACCTATGATTTGACATAGATATAAAGCGCACGGTCAATGCCTGCAGCAGTTTCAGAAATGTATGAATTGACACAGATACAAAGCGAAGACACTTACAACACACATAACCATATATCAATTTATTATTCTATCTTTCTTTCATTCTAATAGTAGAACGAATCTGCAGATGAAGGGAGGATATAAAATATTGCACGTTCCAAAATATTTTATGGAGGATTTATTTATGAACGAATTTGAAAACACAAAAGTTACAGAAAATGAAGACACACAGGATTGGAATCCAGATCTTATGGATGAAGAAGAGCATACAACAGATACATTTGATGATGTCGTGGAAAAGACAGAAGAAAAATCCAATGAAGATTCTACTTTTGCGGCAGAATCAGATAATGCGGACGAATCCACAGAAACTACACCGAATGATGATACATCGGATCGAGAAATTCAATGTGCTGCATGTGGAAATATTTCCAAACAGCGTAACTGGTTCTTAAGCCGGATTGGAACACATTATGTAATCTGTCCAAAGTGCGGTACATTACGCTATGTATGCCACAATAACGCTGGATATCGTAAAGAATAAGAATCTTTTAAGCCCCAGAATCATCTGGGGTTATATGAAAAGAAGGATAAAACATGAATAAAATCAAAAAATTGCACAGATATGTTCATGGACTTACAAAAGATGAAAAGCCTTTTTTGTTTTTGGATTTTTTCCATTTAGAGATAGATGAAACTGGGAAAATTGTAAATGGGGAAGTATCCGTTATGATTGATGGCAAATATGAGGTTGACACCTTGAAACATTTTTTAGAAAGGATCCGACCGGAAACGATCGATTGAGAAATATGCAAAAAATAATATTACATCTAAGATACAACTTTCGCCAAACATTATCCTATATCACCTATTCAAACCTTAACAAAATCAAGGAGAATTCCCCAGCCTCTATAGGCAGTGGGATGAATCCGTAATTATTTTGTCCACAAATATGCCAGACAATGCTTTATTAGAGATAATCGACTTATCATTACAAGATATAAAAGGAGGAAAGAATATGAATATGATTTATACGGTTGCTATCAAAGAAAAGCTGCCTAACTCACGGATAAAGTCACGAACCAAAACACAGAATTAATCTATAGAAAGAGGATAAATAAATCATGGGAAGTTTTTCATGGCTACGAGCAACAAAAACGACAAAAAGAAAAAATATTGTAGAAGGTGACAAATACAAAATCTTAATTCCAGAAGAATTTGGCGGGGGCTTTATCATAGATACATATTTTGGGTATGGATATGTATTCGAATACGACGACACAAAACCGAATGCTGATTTGTATGGCATACTGGCATATTGGAATAAGTGCGAAGGAATGCAATATGATGGCGACGAATACCCGTCTACAATGAAAGATATCCTGGAAAAAGGTAATACTTGCTTGCAGAACAATCGCACTAAGGGAATCAATATTGGATGCTATGATGATGTTGTTGAGCGTTTAAGGTATCCACTAAAGCTTGTATCTGTTTCTTATAAAGGAACATACGAAGAATGTCCTGGAATAAGTTACAGCGATCCAAATCAGGGATTTTTCAAAACTTATTGGTAGAATTCGACTTCATTATATAAGTCATATATCTAAGAGATCTCATCCAGACATATAGCTGGGTGGGATTTTCTTTAATTTTAGAAAAAAACTTCATTGAAAAAAATGATATATTAGGGTGTCAAAAAAAGTAAAAAAATCGGTTGCGCAAGCTTCCGGTTTTTAATATTTCATCTGATATAGCAAGATATGGAAGATGACAAATTTGTTTATGCTGGAGAGCCTTCTGCCGGGCTACTGCTGCCAGTTTCAGTCTAATATTTCCGACTGAATCTGCTGCCAAATACATAGGAAAAATGAGTAAAAGAAAGACAGCATGTAAGGAAAAAGGTATAATAAATACAAAAATAGGAGGAAACACGATGGATGAGCAATTGAAAAGAACGATAGAAGCGGAACATGAAGAAAGATTTCAGGCGATGTATGGCATTTCGATGGAGGAAGTAAAACGAGTACTGAAAGCGGGAGAAAAACAATTTCCACATTATTTTGATGACTTTCCGGAAGTGGTAAAGAAAATCGAGGAAGAGAGAAGGAACGGAAATCGTGAGGATGAGGGATCAAATGCAAATGGATTCTATATGAAACGGATGGGGGAACAAAACCCAGAGGCGTATGCGAGCCTGCTGCCAGAAGACCTTTCTGTATGGAACCAGATATTTTTCAGCTTTTCTTCTTGGTATGAAATCATTAAGGATCAAATTATTTCAGCAGAAGATAAAGAAAAATTTGCAAATTCAATCAAAAGTTTTTCGGATATGTATGAGATCCTGCTGTCACCATTTTGTCTGTACGCTGGCATCCGTGAATGGAACGGATTTGCCATTGAGAAAGGATTAAACTCATGGCAAAAAACAGAATATAAAAAGAAATATCATGAGGAAGAGCATATACAGACACAGGCTGCTTTGGATGATCCGGAACTGGCACGTGCAGAGAATGAGTTCCTTGATTACAGAAAAGATTTCTGCTCTGCAGAGTCAGATGCCTTTCAGATCATCTGTGAAGAATGCTCAAAGGAAAAGAAGGCAGAGGTGTTGGACCGGTATGTAGAGAAACTGCAGATGGCGATAGATGGGAACTACCTTTTGGAATGTGATAAGGATGATGCAAAGGACCATGCAGAAGAATGCGAGGAGCAGAAGATCATAGACCTAAATGAGGATTTTCATATCCTGATAGATTTTTATAATCAGTATTATAACTTAAGTTCTTTTACGGAGAAGGAACTGTTAGAGTATAAAGATCCTATCAGCTATGATACTCTGCTCATTTTATATAACAAATACCGGATCGATGAAAAGCATTCCTCCAGAGATCTCTTCTTTTCTTCTGTGCAGCATCTGGTAAGGCAGAATCTTGCAGACGGGAAAGAGAAGGAATCTGTTCCTGGAAGAGATAAAAACTTATATCATAGTTATGCAGACGCAGAAAAAGCCGGAATTCCAATGGCAAGTATCATGGGAACTTATAATTGCATCCTTAATGCGGAACGGAAAATTCATGAGATGAATGCAGAAGTGAAAAAATCCCGTCTGGCCGGAACCGGACCGAAAGGAACCGATGAGGATCTGAAGGGAGAGATTGGAGAAGGAAAGCGCCAAATCCGCACAGAGCTTGACGAGATACAGAAATATGCGCAGGAATACGATGCTACGAGGAACCTTGAATTAGAACTTAAAAGAGCGAAACAGCTTGACGATGGTTCTGAAGAATCCAAGCAGAAGATAAGCACGATAAATAAGCAGATCCAAGCAGAACTCACGTATTGCGATGCAGATACCCTTTATGAAACCATGCGGAATACGATGGACATCATATACATCTTCCAAAAGGGACTGGAATTATATCAGGGATTGGAAGGACGCAGTACAGAATCCGGAAAAGAGCTTGCGAAGATCATTTATCAGCTGAAGCGGATAGACGGAGAGTTAAAGGACAAAGTATTCCAAGAACCGTATCTTTACGAAGAACACGCTGGCAGCATCCGTGAGGCCGATGAACATTTTCTCTCTTCTACAGAATATCAGGCCAAAGATTTAGAAGTGATGGAAAAAGACATAGCATTGGAAGAAGCAAAAGAGCGTGAGAGTGAGAATCAGAAGAAGCTGAAAGAGGAGAGAAAGCGTGATAAAAACAGAATTCGATGCCTGATTAAAATGACTCAAGATACGATCGCTCAGTTAAAGGAAAAAAGCTATGAAGAGATCATGGAACAAAAGCAGGCGATCATAAGAAATGTCAAGGTAGACCTTCCGGAATTATTTACAGAAGACACGGATGAGGATGACACAACCGAGGATGATACGAACGAGGATATCATGACCAAAGATATCACGAAGTACCTTGACCAGTTAGTAGAGGAGATTAATGACATCTTACGGCAGCAGGTGCAAACCGCTTCAAACAAAGAAGAGTTCGAAAAGGCACAGAAACTCGTAGAGCAGGAACTGGAAGGAAAGCACGGGGAAGAACTGAGTAAGGATATCAAGAATATTCTGGCTACAGCAGAATTCCTTTATTCGAAATACATAGATGAAAAAGACGAATCAACGGAAATTGATGGATTTGACTACAGCTGTGTCTCTGCGATGTTCTACCAGGCATTGGAAAAGACGTATCAGTATGTTCTGTACACCAAATATGCATCGAAAGTTTCAAGTGTATTGATACAAAAGATGAATAAAGTAAAGAAAGAAAAAGGGAAACTCAAGGATAAGAACGATAAAATCCTTCGCGAATTAAAAGAGGATGGATACATTTACAGTAAAGAGAATGATAATGCTGGGACATACTTCAAAAAAGCGGACGGGTTATATGCAAAAATGAAAACGGAGTGCGAATATGTGAAGATGAGCAACTTCCTCTTCTGGTTAGTTGGAAAAGAGTGGAATAGAGGCAAATATGTAACAGCAACAGACAAAGACAGTCTCATCAGGGGGATGCAAAAGTACAGCGAACACTTAAGAAAAAAGTTTAGATGGAAAGACGATAGTAGAAATTCCAATCATCTTTCAGATGAAGTTAACAAACAGCTGGAAACGATCGCTTTTGGAATAAACAAGGCAGCAGATAGAAGAAATCATGCATGCCATGGTGGAAAAAAGGTAAGTCGCAAGGAGGCGATAGAAGACAAGCAATGGGTATTGCCAAAAAGTGAGGCTGCAAAAGAAAGCCAGAATTGCAAAAAGCTAATTCTGGAAATTTTAAGTCTTTATGATTTAGAATGATTTTGTTGTGGCAGCAGATTTGCTCTTTTGCAAAAATTATGTCATGGTTTGTGTTTGTTATACTATAGACATCAGATGAAACGAAAGACAAATCTGATATACCATATTAATTATGACATTCAAGTTACAAAAAAGGATGTCACTCATTCTTTTGTATTTGAGGCATCTTCGGATGTCGCTAAAAGACGAAAACACCAGAAATGGTGTTCCAATAATAGACCTTCTTTATATTTATGATTTTAGAAAAGACCGGTTGCGTAAGCTGCCGGTTTTTTCGCTGTTCTATTTTTGAAAATTCTTCCATATTAAAGACGGTGAAGGGACTTTACAAAAGGATACCGGTGATTCGTAGGTCATTGATTCTCAAAATTTGATGTTTGAGAAGAGTGTAAATTTGTAGGGGGTCTTAAACACCGCCTAGCAATTGTCCAAAGTTATCACCGTTTGAGAAGTGTATTAGTAAGTTTGTATGGGTAAAAAGCGGAATCAGGTTCCGCTTTTTAGGATAAATGAGCAGATAAGCAGGAATCCTCGGCCATTTAAAGAATTATGCCATTGAGTACTGCACGGTGTGTAAAAAAAAGAGAAGTTGTGTATACTACCGGTCAAACAAAGTGTTCGAATTGTGGTGCACTCATAACACCATGCGATGCATGCCTGAACTGCACAGATATCTGTCCATACAAATCTGGTGAAATACATAACAGTCCAAGCATCTTGGAACGTCAAATCATACATTTTATATGACTTTAAAGCAGCTTGTCCATGTGGCAGCTGCTTTTGTTTATTGTTTCCTTTTTCGCACACACTATTGACAGAATAACATAATAGAAGAGAGGAGGAACAAAATTTAATCTGATTATGTTTATTCAAATTTTTTACTTAAAGGAGGATTTTCTATGCAAAACTATAGACTGCTTTTTACTGAAAACAACACAAATGACCGCTACCTTATATTATTAAACATTTCAGCATTAAAATGTCCAGATTCTGATACCGTGGCAACTGATCTTCAAGAAATTACTGATCATTTAGCGATTTACCAATCTGGCAAAGAAGGAATCAAAATGGTTTTGGAACATTATAAGAATACTTATCCTGATCTGAATTATACGATCTGCCAGATGGATAATGATTGTATGAAGGAGAAAATGCATGAAACAAAAATACGAAGAATTTAGAAAAAAATGTTACGAAAAATATCAGTTAAACTGGATGCTTTCCCATGGATATTCTTTGCAGGATCTTATAGATGCAATGAATGAAAAGTACATAGAAGATGACAGCCGGGAGTATACAACACCTGGATGTTATTACGAGGATGTACTTGATAATGATGGATTTCATGGAGAGTTATTCCATTATTACGATGCATTCTTGGAAAAAGAATATTTGGATGGAAAATATATGAAATCTATCCTCACCGAGTCAGAATTCCAGACTTGGAGAGACGATACAGAACAGTATGAGACTTATCCAGATCTTACTGTTGATACAAAGATTGGAAAAATATATGCAAAAACCGTTCCAGGTAGTTTCCCAGGAATTCTGATTGAATGCGAAACCAGTAATACTGCGGGAACACCTGGAGCCTTATTAGAATACGATGAAACGAAAAAGAAAATGATGCTTCGTGTGTATGGAATACAAAATCCCTATGGAAATCCTATCGAGAGCTATGAAATGAGTAAATAAGCAAAATATACGGAAAATCAAAGGAGAATTTATTATGAATGTAACAACAGTATATGAACTTTTTTCAGTTATCATGCAGGAAACTTTTCAACATAATAATGACTTTTCAATCACATATAAAACGAATCTTTGTCGATTCACACAGATGCAGGTTGGTAAGGTTAAATATCTCTATATGATTCGGAATCACATCTGTGATTGCGCTTTACATCAGAAAAACGATTCATATAATATGAAAATATCTGATCCGCTAAAACTGTGTGCAATTATTGATACCAATAATCAGAACATTTATTTCATGGATTTCGACTTTAACTGGGGTTTTGTTTTAACACAGGATCAAAGATTGCCGGCACGATCAATGCTGTTCTCAGAATACATAAATAAAACGCTCAAAGACATTCAAAACAATATCATCAAGAAATACATGGATGAACTTGACTTGAGTGGAATAGATTTTACGGATTATATCAAAAGACGATGCATCAAAAAGACACGTGAGTATATTATTTTTCCAAAACTAGATCCATTCACAGAGGAAAATTTATATAAATTCTCAAATTTGAAATTTAGTGGACAGGATGCGGCGGATTTGCTGACTGGATATCTTGATTTAGAGTCCTATATCTATGATCAACTGGACGAATGTTATGAGGATCTTTTGCTACAAAAGCTCGAATATTATACCATTGCAAAGTATTTAAAAGATCCGGTTGATTGTGGGGTAATCACCGAAGATGAATTAAAGCTTATTCATGCATTAAATCAGATAAACGATTCAAAATCCGTAAAAGTTATGTGGAATTATCATGGAGTTGAATTCGAAAATAAGATGGAAATAGAAAAAATTCGGTTAAAAATGAATAATTGTAATGACTTTTATCATGAATGGGATTTTCCAACTTCCAGACAGGGAAAAAATATTATTAACTCTCTTAAACAAACATTGTTGAGCGAAAAACAGATCAGAGTAAAGACGGAACATATTTCCGCAATCTACTATCGTGGAAAAGAAATTTTTTCAAAATAAATTCGTCAAAAGAGCAGACCATATGGCCTGCTTTTTTGCTTGTAATGTTTATATATTTTTATTCTCCAGCAGATCACTCACTCTTTTATCAGATGAATTTGTACAGAAGAAAGGAGCAATTAAAAATACTGCACATCAAATTATTATATACGGAGGAAACATTTATGAGTAAACAGACAATGACAATTGAAGAACTGATCAAGGCAGGAAAAATGGAATCAAGTGTTGAATTTCCATTGAAAAGATATGTTGTAGTAAATATTGGTTTTTTTAATAATGAAGATGCAGAAGAAGAAACACAGCTTACACTAAAACATAATCCACTGACAAATGAAGGGATTAAAGAACTGAAAGAGTTGTTCGCTTCTCTTGCAGACGAATTTGACACAAAAAGAGACCGTGTTACTTACATCCACATCGTTGCAACTGCACAAACTGACAAAGAGCTTAAAGCAATGGGCTATTAAATGGAGGTAGCAATATGGGATGGACCGGAATGAAAGCAAATTATTATTACAAAAATGGAATGATAAACCGTAAAAAAGAGTGTGACGAATTGATAGAAGCTTGTCCGAATGATTACAAATTGATAAAATCAGCACTCATTGGTATATGCTATTACGCAGCTGTTCGAATGCTGAAAAAAACAGAACAGCCGGTCGTTGGCATTGTAATCAAAACAACTGTCCGAATGAAGGAAGACCTGAATTTTCTGTACAAATGGGTATCAGAAGATATGGGGCCGGCAGATACTTATTGTCCGGATAATATTCTGGATGAATTAAGTGAAGCAGATTCGGATTGGGCCAAAAATTGGAGAGCGGAATGTAGAAAATGTAATGAACGAAAGCAGAAACTATCGGCAATGCCAGTGGGGTCAGAAATCAAAGTGACCTGCAACGGTTTTGAATATATTATGACTAAAACTGTTCTTCCCAGCCACAGTACCCCACAATGGATCAATTTTGAGGAAAACTTCAAATTCACTGTTGATGACATTGTACAATTAGGTTTTAGCTGTATAGATTTAGAAAAATCGGAGGAAAATAAAATGGAACATATAACGAAAATCTGGAAATACATTTTTACATTTGATAAAAAAGGAGAAATAACGTTTGAATCAACCGGAGCACTAGAATGCAAAGAATGCTTGAAAACTATCAAGCTTAAGGATCAGATTTCATGGGAGTCCACGCTTCGGAAAGATAAAATTGGAACTGTTATCTGTAGTATGCCAACAGAAAAAGATGCTTTCGCACATTTTACTTATTATTATGTTTATCTTACGGAAGATAATCCAAGGTATGCCATTTCTCTGATACAGAAGAAAATGGAAGACAGGGTGGATTTTTTACAAAAAGAGACTTCCAGGTTAAACTTGAATATACAGAGCCTTAATAAAAAAATTATTCTTCTGAATGAAGAAAAATTAGAAGAGCATGATAAAAATTAGTACAATAATTTGATATAAGGCAGAAGAAAAGTGCATGTTCCAGATTCGGAAGATGCACTTTTTTCTTTTACGGATTGCAACTTTTGCAGGCAGAATATCCTTCATCCAGTAACTCCTGTCTGGTCCCTGTATATTCTCTTTTATTATTTCCATTCATCTGTGTTACACTGGCACAATCAGGACGATGGAATTTTTTAGTATTTTCATTGATCACATAAGTAGAAGTCTGCGTATCAGAAACAGCAGTGCTGTTATTATTATCTGGAGATGCCTGTGCAGTAGAAGAATCTGATTCATGGCTGTCACCGGTCGCATAATCTATTTCGATTCCCGGCTGTACATTATAACAGTATACGCAAAACTCTACTTCATCATCCTCTACAGATTTTGCTTCCATCAGGACTCCGCTTGCTACAAGGTTGCTGCTGTTAAATATCGGTGTGACACGATATAAGACATGATGATTTGTTTCTTTTACATAATCTGCCACAAGATTTTCGAATGGCAGCATTCCATCAACATTCATATATCTTGTTCCAGTAATTAAATTATTATCGTTAGCATTTTCGCCCGATAACTGAAAACCGATAAGATGACACCTATTGTACAAATACCGTCCGTCAACATTGTCATATTTTACGGTTTTCCAGCCAGACGGCTTTATCATCCCGATAGGCCCACGTTTTTCAGTCGGCATAATTTCCTTACATATGTTTGCATAAGCAACACCACATCTGCCAAGATCATCCAGTTCTGAATAATTTTCAAAAGCATCCGTTGTCAGATCCGAATCTGTAAAAAACGGCACATTATTATTAATTGATACATATGGTTGTCCGGAATAAGCTGGAACAGTCGATAAATCAAAGGATTTTGATGATCCTTCTGTAACACCTACTGTTTTTTCATCATTTTTTTCTCCTGACAAATTACTTTGCGATGCAGACGGTTGTGCCTGCTGCCCGGCATCTTTGGCTGTGCATCCACCAACTACTAAAGCAATGGATAGCAGGATACTGCTGACAAATAACTTTATTTTATTTTCTCTCATTTTTTCCATACCTCCCGTGTAATTTTTTCATGGGAAAATCCCCGGAACTGATTCTGTGAAACCAGATTCCATTCGCTTAAGTCCAACTCGAATTTAGTATCTGACGGATATATCCTATTCCAATGATAGATAACAATTTCCGTGATCAGATTTTTATTCAATAAATAGATAGCGTTTTCAATAAAGCAATAATCATCATCCCCGGCAAAAGCTGGAAAATTTTCATTTACCTTTATCTGTGCATCTTCCGGCACTGATTCAAACTGTTTTCTACTGTATTCATTCATCCATAAACGATGCTGTCCGATATATGACAGCATATCACGGCGGACTTCCCTATCTTTCGATTGTCTCCGGTGATTGAACATCATTCCGTTTTTATCATCTATACATACAATGATCTTCATAATCCCAACCTCCTTTACTTATAGTATGTATCTTTTGAAGTCAAACGACTAATTTCTGGACAAAATATATCTCCATTATAGCATAGACACGCAAATCTCTGACGAATATTATTGTTTGTTTTTTATTCCATCACACTATAAGAAGAACAATTATAACCGAAGAAAGGAGTGTAAAAAATTCGGATTGTTCTAAATAAAAATTTGGAGGATTCAAAAATATGAAAACAAATTTTACAGAACAGGATTTACAGTTTTACCAAACACCAAAGAGTTTATTGAACAGAATTACAGACTCTCTTAAATGGAACAAAATTACATCAGTGTTGGAGCCAAGTGCCGGGAAAGGGGATATCGCGGATTATGTAAAAGAAAAACTTAATACGCCTTATACCCGTTATGACATTCAGATTGACTGTATCGAAAAAGATCCAGCACTTCGAAAAATGCTGGAAGGAAAGGAATATCATGTGATCCATGATGATTTCCTTACATATCATGGTCAATATCATTATGATCTGATCATTCTCAATCCGCCATTCAATGAAGGCGATAAACATTTGGAAAAAGCATTAGACATCCAGAAAAACGGAGGGAATATCATATGTATTTTGAATGCAGAAACCATCGATAATCCGTGTACCAATCGCAGAAAAGCACTGGTTCAAAAGCTTGAAAAGTATCAGGCTGATATCAGTTATTATGATGATGCATTCGATACAGAAGATGTCGACCGAAAAACCAATGTTAGAATTGCTGTTGTGAAGGTCCAGATCCCGGAAACAGAATTTTCTTCTCAAATCTATGAGAAATTAAAACAAAAACAGTATTCAGAACTGCAGATTGATGAAGAAATCACGGATGTAGCGGTTAACGATCTTGTGAAAAACATTGTTAAGCAGTATGAGCTTGAAGTGGAGGCTGGGATTGCGCTGATTCGTGAATATAAAGGGATGAAGAAATACATTATGTCCTCTATTAAGGAGAACTATGCAAGTCCTATGCTTACATTAAAGGTAGGAAATCACGATTGCTCTGAAAATGCCTACATTTACAGCGTCCGCAGGAAATACTGGAATGCGTTATTCCGAAATGAGGAATTTATGAAAAATATGACCAATGATCAGCAGGAAAGCTATTTGTCACAAGTGGATACACTTATCCATTATGATTTCTCATTTTGTAACATTAAAGAAATACAAATCCAGATGGCTCAAACAATGGTCAAAGGGATTGAAGACTGTATCATCAAAATGTTCGATGAATGCAGCAATGCACACAGCTGGTATCCAGAATGTAGTAAAAACATCCATTACTACAATGGATGGTGTACCAATAAGGCATGGATTGTTAATCAGAAGGTGATATTGCCAATCAGTATCTTTTATAAGGATTACAGCAATACAACGAAGATCAGTACATCCTCATATTACAACACATGTAATGTAAATCTGCTTCATGATCTTGAGAAAGTGTTTAATTATCTCGGTGGAACTCCGCAAACGTCATGGGATTCTTACGACATCATGCGATATGTTGAAAAATCAGAACAGATAAAAAATGTCCGGTTCCGTTATTTTACAGTAAACTTCTTTAAAAAAGGAACAGCTCACATCACTTTTACCGATGAAAATCTTGATACATTAAAGAAATTCAACATTTTCGGCTCACAGCAAAAAGGATGGCTGCCACCGTCATATGGTAAGAAAAAGTACCAGGATATGACACAGGAAGAAAAGTCAGTCATTAATGAATTCCAAGGTGAGGATGACTATCGTTACACCCTGGAGCATGCGGATCAATTTATCTATGATCCAAAGTCATCTGTACCATTGTTGACACAGATTTCATAATTGGAGGAGATATAATGGAATTAAGAAATTATGCCAATGAATGCTATATGAAGGTAAGGAGAAATGATTTACAGAGTGATATTGAAAAGGGATACATTACTCAAGAACAGGCCAATCAATATCTGGCTAAATATGCTTATGAATTAAAATATCCAGACAAAAAGCCGGATAAAACGGTCATCCAGTTCATCACGGATGCGATTACATCTGTAGACAGAAAAAACAGTGATGATGTGCTATATGACTTTTTCCACGCTGGTTATTGTTACTACTTTGCACTGATGCTTAAAGAAGCGTTTGGACGCGGACAGATCTGCTGGTGTGCACCTTATGGGCATATCTGCTGGCAGGATGAGAATGGCGTTGGCTATGATATTGGTGGAATTTGTGATTCGGAATGCGATTTCTACATACCAGTGTCTTATATTAAAGAAGGACTTTTGGATTTCCTTCATATTCCTGGAAAAGTATTTAACGCATCGCAAGAATATATCGATAATGCCATAGGAATGTTTAAAAAGGATCTGATCGAATCCTATCATGTTACCTTGCTGTAATTAAGAACAATCTTTCAAGGCATAGGATTTTCCTATGCCTTTTATATTCTATAAAAACTTTCATTCTATTATCAGAACAAAATATAGCAGATGAAAGGAGTATCAAAGAAATCTGATTGTTCAAAACATGAAAAAAGGAGCACTTATTTATGACAGAACCAATTACCTTATGTGAACTTGAATTACCAAAGGAATATAAACCAGGAACTATTGTGGAGCATTTTAAACGACAGCATTCCTTAACCCAAGATGAAATAAAAAACAAGAAATATCTGTATCAGATTATCGGAACTGCACTCCATACAGAAACACAGGAAAAACTTGTGATTTACCAGGCATTATACGATGATCATCAGATCTTTGCCCGGCCAATAAAAATGTTCATGGAAAATGTCGATCCGAAAAAATATCCATGGAATAAACTTCCAGCTAGATTTGTACCATATACTCACGATCTCATTGTTCAAGATCTAAACCACTTGGATTCTGCAGTTGTAGAAATAGCTGGAGGAGGAAGCAAGTATAAATATGTATATATCTGGAGAACAAATAATGGATATCATTATTGCTTTTATGATAATCTTTACTATGAAACAGCATCAGAAGAACTGGAACTTACACGGTCAAACACAAAGCTTGGCGTAACACTGGATCTTATCTGTTCGAAATGTAATGGGTTTTCTTTTTCCCGCATTCTGACAGAAGAAGAGGAAATTTTATTTATTCTCTAATGCGAAAAGCTGAGCAGTCATAAAGTATAAAAATACTCTTCCAAAACAATTACCGTTCGGAAGAGTATTTTTTATATACAAAATAGGAGAATCCGGGATTGTCCCGGTTCATGAAAAAGAAAAATGTTGCTTGCTTTCCTGCTTGCAATTGTATTGTAAAAAGTAACTATGACAAATCTGTGATGAAATTATGAAAAAATAAAAAACTTTGTCCAGAAAATACACCAGAATAATATTTCAATCACTCTAAATAAGAATGAGAGAAAGGAGTAAAAAAATGATATGTAAACATAATCAATCTGGAACCTGTTATTGTCAGGATTGTACCTTCGAAGCATGTTCACATCTTCTCTGCAGATTTTGTGAAGATCCTGCTTTAGACGGTACATGTACGTGTAAATGTTATCAGCCGGAAAAGAGTGCAGCTGCAGCTTCTGATAAGAAAAGCAAAAATATATGTAATACGCTAACCTGTAATTCATGTATATGCAAAAATTGTAATGCAGAATATTGTCCCAGATATGATTGTAACCAATGCAGAAACATGTTTCCACATACAGTAGAACCACAATTTTTTTGTAGCGGCCAAAAATAAGAACTGTCCAGCCGGTGACAATTATTTATTTACGAATCTGACACACTTTTTATAGAACGAAATAAGTGATGAAAAGGAGTGGGAAAATCATATCATAACGTTCAAAATCAAATCAAAAAGGAGAATATATTATGGGTAAGATTAATGCAGCAGAAGAAAATTTTATCAAACCGGATATGAAGATGGACTGAAAGAATCAGAGAAAGAATTGCGAGAACTTAGAGAATATAAGAGCAAGGTTGAAAAGTTCGTTTTAAGGAATAAAAATATTTTTTTAAAAATTCCTGTGTATCAATTTGTTGAGATATTGGAAAAGGAGCTTGGATATAAAGATGAAAGTAATTTATTCAAATAATAATATCTGCATTTGTGGAAATTGCGGATGTACATTGCAATACGAAATGTCCGATATTAGAACTAAGTCAGAATGTTTTAATAAAGGTTATACTAATGATCAATATTACGATATAAATTATATACATTGCCCTTATTGTGGCAGAGATAATGAAGTCGGATGGAATATTAGAACAGAAAGAAGTCCATTTATGAGAAGTAGATATGATTAAAAGGGAGAAGTAAAAGGAACTATTAACAAAGCTGACAACGAAGCAAATTATTTAGTAACTCTTCTAATAACGAAAATGTAGAAAGTATTAATGAATATTATTGGTAAAAGAAAAGGAGATATAACAGATGGGAAAACAACAATATCATTTTGTTTCAATGGCAGAAGCAAAGAAACTCAAAAAAGGAGACATTATTTTTATCGGATTAAGGAACAGAACTTCTCTGACATATCAAAAAGCAGTGGTCCTTTCACCATTGTTCCGGAACAGTGACAGCGATGAACCGGATTATGAACTGGAAACAACAAACGGTTTCGTAGATATCAACAGTATCTTTCTGCCGAAAGACGATGATGACAATGAAGAGACAATAGAAGTTATCTCCAGACAGGCTGTCATGGATACTCTGAGACAAACTTATTTCAAATACGAATCGGAGCGTTTAGATGCTATACAAAATCTTCCAATTTATACGATTCCAAAACCAGAAGAGAACTGAGAGATATTACACGAATTTGAAGAACAAGATTGGTAACACCAACAAAGGAGAAAAATTATGTTCAACATCAATAGAACTTTAAAAAAAGGAGTGCGCTATCCAGACAAGGAACTTTTAGGCGATTATCATGGTCTATATTTTGCAGACCTTGTATCAACGCCGGCTATACAGGCAATGTCAGGAGCAGATAATACCATTGAGTTTGGAGATTCCGGATATTGGTACACGATTACATTTGATCTAAGCCTGATTGGTCAGTCCCGGAAAGAAAAACTCATGGAATTCTGTGATAAATTTGCACAGGAAATTGAAATTGCACTTCCAAGAATGTCAAAAAAATACAAGGATTTTTATCAGTATTTTTTAGAAGACAAAAAAGTGAATGGCTCAAAAATCATTTGAAACATCGGTGTACAAGGGGTACAAACGAGATAAAATAGAAATGAGGGTCGATAGAGTGGAAGTATCAGATTTTCCACTCTATCTGAACACGGTCGCTGGTGGCCTTGATCGTAGAGATCAAACCATCGGCGGCTTTTCTTTTGTCGTCAAAATCTATGCTGTCCCAGTTGTCGAGATAATAGGACAACTTCTTTATCTGCTGGGGAGATATGGTTTCAACGCTCAATTCGGCGATTGCCTTTGAAATGGTCTGGCGTCTGGTGTCCAGTTCTTCAATTTTTTTGTTGGCGTAGGCAAGCAAGGTCGCATTGGCTCCGGTCAGCGTATCCAGCAGCTTTTCAATTTCTGCCTCCACCTGTGCCAGCTCCACTTGATAGGCGGTCAGCTTCGGATTGACTTTTTCCTCCCTGCCGTGGAGTATCTGAAAGTCTTTGAACTTCTCCTGCATGGCCGAGAAAATGAATTGCTCAAATTCTTCTTTGCGGATTTTCCCGCAGCCCGGACAGCCTTTGTTTTCCGTCCGTTTGGTACAGCGGAAATATCCGGTGCTGTTTGGTACATGGGTGGCTTTCAGAGCATACCCACAATGCCCGCATTTGATTTTTCCGGCCAGCCAAGTATTTTTTGGTTTCCGTCCCTGCTGGAATGTGGTATTTGCCATAAGTTTTTTCCGGCATTTAAGCCATGTGTCAGAGGAAATGAGTGCTTCGTGGGGAGCAATAACAAGTATCTGGTCTTTTAAGCACCTGTCCTTGTCCTCCTTCACATCCCGCCCCTGATAGAGATAGCAGCCGTTTGTTCCGGCAAAGTCGGAAGCGTCATTGACAATCGCTGCGCCCTGACTCTTGAAAAATTCGTACAGCTCCAAATCGGCCTGTGCGTAAACGGGGTTTCTTAAAAGCTTGGAAAGAAATGTACGGAACATGGATTTGCCATAAATTTTTATGTCATGTTCCTCGAAGTATCGGGTAATATCTCCGAAGGATGTTTCCGGTTCAGCGTACATTTCAAACATCAGCCGAACATGGTCGGCGGCTACGGGGTCGGCAACCATTTTCTTTGTGCGGATACCCTCTACCACAGTAGGCTCTAACTGATAACCGTATGGCGCCTGTCCGCTCATGTGAAAGCCTTTCAGACACCGTGAATAGTAGGCGTCTGTGACACGCTTCTGAATTGTCTCACGTTCAAGCTGGGCGAATACAATGCAGATATTCAGCATGGCCCGGCCCATCGGGGTCGAAGTATCAAACTTTTCTGTGGAGGATACAAACTCCACATCGTACTCTTGAAACAGCTCCATCATCGTTGCAAAGTCCAGAATAGAGCGGCTTATACGGTCCAGCTTGTACACGATGACCCGCCGAACCTTTCCCTTGCGGATCTCGCCCAGCAGCTTTTGAAACTCCGGCCTGTCTGTGTTCTTACCGGAATAGCCTTTGTCCTTGAATACCCGGCAGCTCCCACCTTTCAATTCATACTTGCAAAAGTCGATCTGACTTTCAATGCTGATACTGTCCTTGCGGTCTACTGACTGTCTTGCGTAAATACAATCTTCTCTGATAAATTCCATATTGGGCTCCTTTCCTTGTTGGAATGGAGCTACCAACCTTACAACTATATTATACCATCAGCAGCCCCGGACAACAATGTTGCGAATGATTAGGGAAATCTGTCCCCATATTTGCTGAACACCTCGTAAAGACAACGCTCAATTTCTTTTTTGCGCTGTTCTTTCTCCTTCGGGGGAAGTACCGGCGTGAGGCTTTCCAGCACAATAATCTTCCCTTGAAATGCGACAGACTTTGTTTCTCGTTCATAAGTGACAGCTTGCGTCATTGAAAACCTCCTTTGCGAAAGTGCGTGTATATGCCAGCCTTTCCCACTTGTCCCGTGGGGAAATGTCAAAAGACGGCACCCAGCAGGTGCCGCCCTTTGAGCTTTCTCCACTTCGGGTCAATGTGGCCCGAGGTCAGTAAGGACTGGAAAGGTACTTTTCTTTGGCGTCCTCCACGCTGTTGAGGCCGAATACTTCATAAAGCTGCCCCACAACACGCCGTATATCCTTCTTTGAAAATCCGCAGTCCTCCATTGCCATAATGACATAACCACGGCAGGCGTCATTGCTCCATTCGTCCGGTTCCAAGCTGGGGATCATTCCAAACGCATTTCCCATAAAGTTCTCCTTTTTTGAAAAGATGGGGAGCCACGCCGGATCGGTTGGCCTATCATCAGACAGCATTGCCGGGGGCTCCCCATAGGTTTTCACTTCATTTCAGACACACCGGACGGACATAGGCTTCATGCCCCATAGTATTTCAACTCTCCCCATTCTGATGGCAAGGCGTTCTCATTGCCTGCGACGGCTCACGGCTTGCAAGACCGCTTCAACGCTCGGACTGTGACTAAACGCAAGTATCCGGGTTCTGCACCTGTTTCGGTGGAGCCAGCCTTGCCCCACCTATGGCATGGACCTGTTCGCTCGCTCAGTTTTACAAAGACTGTATTCTCTGAAATCCGAGGTCATGGCGGGTCTGTCACACAGCGCGTTCCCCTTCGTATCCGGGTGTCTTTTTATTCAATTTTCAATCTGCATGAGGCTTGTCTGAACCTCGGGCCATTGTGACCCGAAGTGTTTTGCCTCTCATAAGCCATTTCATTTTCCGGCCTAAATCGGTACGCCTTACAAAGAATTTTTCAAAATTTTTTCTAAGTGCCGCAGACCTCGCTCGATTGCGACACGAACCACTTTTTCATGGACGCCCTCTGCCCGGGCAATATCCTGTTTGGTCATGCCGAGAATGAAATGAGCGTAAATCCGTTTTGCCTGTTTGTTCGGCAGACTGGCAATCGCCGCATGAAGCTCCTGCATGGTCACTTTCCGCTCATACAGTTCATGGGAAGATAAGGCGACAAAGACAGCTTCATGCTCCAGCCCGTCATCCCGATCAAGGGAATAGTAGGCTTTGTGGCGGTATGTACGCAGCCGGTAGGCAGCCTCTTTACGATCAAACTCTTTGAACATTTCTGCAACTTCTTCCGATACTTCCATGAAGCAATCCGATGTATAGAATGGGTAATAGTCCCGCAAATTGATAATAGCCATATTGACCTCCGTTTCGGTTGTTGGTTGACGAGTGACCGAAACGAAGGCGGCGGGGAGCGGCACCGGGGAATGACTTCGGGCCAACATGACCCGAAGTTGTCCCATAAAAACAGAAAAACGCCCGGACGGCATGAAGCCATACGGACGCATGAAATAGAACTGTCGTTTACATGATAATATTTTTCATATAAGTAACCAGAATACCCCGGAGGAGGGGCAAGGCTTTTTTTAACTGATGTAACTCATGGGTATTGTGAATCACTAACGCAGACATGACGGCATCCTCCTACGCCACCATGTTTGTGTTAGAATATTATTTGCACGAAAAATGGCGGCTTTGAAACCGCCATCAAGTTTTTTATGTGAATAAGCAATGTAATACACCTACTTTATAAGCGGTTTTTTTTAACCACCAAAGCAGGCTCATCAGTTTTTTATCCTTTTTGCTTAGGAAAGCACACTACAATTTCAAAAACATTATTATTTAGAGAAGCACTGATAGAACCGCCCATTTTTACTGTTAAATTCTTTGCTATTGTGAGACCCAAACCGGTTGTTTTGCGGGAACGGGATAAATCTGTTGTATAAAAACGATTAAATATTTTGTCTATATCAGATTCATTTATGCTGTCTGTAAAATTCTGAAAAGAAAAATGGTAATTTTCATTATCATCATAAGATGAAAAATGATAATCACTTTTCCCATGTGACAAGGCATTAGAAACGATATTTTCAAAAATTCTGGTTACTGCTTTTTCATCTCCATAAAATGGAAAAGAAATCTCTGCAATACTTAATGCTGGAATTATTTTGCGTTCCTCAAAAGATTTAAAAAAGGAAACTGCAACAGAGCGTAAAACAGCATTTAAATCAAATGTAGTATAAGAAAATTCCATTTCATCAGCTTCTATTCGTGCAAATTCAAACAACTGATTTAGTAACTGATTTAAAACATTCAATCTTTCATTTATAACAGCTGCTGCATCTAAATCTTCCTCGGATAACTCCGGCGATTGTAGAAGCATTTGGGTATATCCTTGAATAGCAGTCACAGGTGTTCTAAGATCATGAGCTAAATTTGTAATTGTTTCTTTGATTGCCTCATCCTTTTTTTGTAATGAATATACTTGTTTGTGGTAAACTCGAAGCAATTCATTTAAAGCATTTACAAGATCGGTTATATCGGAAGAAGGAAAATCTAATGTCAATTCCGCATGGGTAAATGAATGTAAAAGTGTTTGCAATTTCTGGCTTAACCGGGTTACCTCCCTACGATGAAGCAAGTAAAATGATAAAACAATAATAAGAGATAGTGTCACAATGATAGCATATATTTGAAGTACCACACTCATAACATTATCCCTCCCTGCATTATGTAATATCTCTTTTCTTGAAAATTGTTCCTATAACTCCACCAAATATAATCATATAGGCGAAGAAAATGATAATTGCGGTTGGAAGCCATTGAACTGCCATATCTATTCTTGTTTTATTGATATTACTAATTGCCCAAAAAATTGTGATGTTATATCCTAAGCCCAAAATACTTTCCAATCCATGAAGAACCAGATAACCAAAAAATATAAGCAAAGCATTAACTGCCATGCTAACTGAACTGTTTCTTATGAGAAAAACAAGTGAAATTGCGAGCGTTGATACAGCCATATGATATAATGCCTCACAGAATATGTAGGACACTATATTGCTAATGCTTGTAAAAGTAAGACCGCTTATTCCAAAAAAAATTTTATTACATAACAAACCAATTAAAAAGGCAGACACCAAAAAAAAGAATGATACAATCCAGCCAATTACCAATTTTGAGAAGAAGTAACTCCATCGTGACAGACCTTTTTCTATATAATGTTTTACAGTCCCTTGACGAAAATCATTTGAGAAATAGTAGCTGCAAAAAATAATCAAAGGGAATACAACCGGGTAATAATTAAAAAAAGAATCCCAGTAATTTGCAGAAACTTCTGTACCTACCAAATATTCTCTCATGCCAATCGTTGCTTTTTGTGCATAAGCACATAAGAATATCCATCCTGTCATCATAAGAAAACATACTTTCAAGACTTTTCCATGTATCGCTTTATAAAAATCAGCTCTAATTAAATTAAGCATTGACTATGCCTCCTCTCATTTTTTCATTAAAGTAATCTTCCAGTGACTCCTTTGTTACAGTACATTCATCAACAGAAATTCCATGATTAACCAGTAAGGAGTTTACAATTCCGGGATTGTCTACATATTCAAAAATCCGAATATTATTATCGGAAAGAATTTCGTAGTTTTTAGTATGGAGATTTTTCTCTATTAAAATAGCGGCCTGTGCAGTATCTGATGCCTTAATTTTTAAACAACATTGACATTTTTCATTTAATTCTTTTGCAGTAATTTCTTCATTCAGCTTGCCATTTTTAATAATGCCGTATTTTGTTGCAATTTTTGACAATTCCCCCAAGATATGACTGGAAATCATAATGGTAATATGTTCTTCCCTATTTAGTTTTAATAAGAAATTCCTCATATCTTGTATTCCAGTCGGATCTAAGCCATTGATAGGTTCATCAAGAATCAGAAAATCAGGATTTCCCAACAAGGCAACGCCAATGGCTAAACGCTGTTTCATACCTAATGAAAATTTTTTGACAATTTTATTTTCATATTGTGACAGACCCACCTGCTTTAAAATTTGTTGTACAGATTCTTTACTTGACAGTCCATATGCTTTTCTAAATACTTCCAAATTTTGTTTTGCGGTTAATTCTGCATAAAGTGCCGGAGATTCAATCACACAACCAATACGATAACGCTCAGTCTGGGGAACAAAATTTCCAAATAGTTCAATAGAGCCTTCTGATGGTTCAACCAAACCTGCAATCATTTTCATTAAAGTAGACTTACCAGCACCATTTTCTCCAATCAAGCCATATATTTCGCCTTTTTTAATAGAAATGGATACTTTATCAACAGCATAATAATTTGTGTATTTTTTAGATACTGTGTTCGTTCTTAGTATATATTCCATGATATATCCCTCCTTGTGGTTTTAGTGTAAGGGATAAGTTTAAGTAAATTATTTTCTAAATCTAAGGATTTCATAAAGATTATATGTCCATCTTAAACCCAATTCCCCAAACCGTTTTAATATACGATTTACTATTATCTATTGCAGCAATTTTTTTGCGTAAGTTGCTGATATGAACATTGATAGCATTTTCAGTTCCTTCTAAAGCTTCATTCCATAATTGCTCATAAATTATATCTTTCGTAAATACTTGTTGCGGATGTTCCATAAGCATTTTCAATATAGCAAACTCATTTTTTGTAAGGGGCAATTTTTGATTTTTTAGAGTGGCCTCCATTCCTATTGTATCTAAATTTAAATCGCCACAACATAACAAGGAATTTGATGTATATTGATTTTCATAAATCCGTCGCAAAATCGTTTCAATCCTTGCAAGTAGTTCTTCTATATCGAAGGGTTTCGTTACATAATCATCAGCACCGTTTTTCAATAAGAAAATTTTACTTTTAGAATCTTCTTTTGCAGATAGACCGATTACAGGCACATTTTTTGTTTTCTTTATTTCTGCTAAAACTTGTTCACCAGAAAGACCGGGAAGCATTAAATCCAAAATAATCAGATTAACTTTTTGCTTTTCAAGAAAAAGAAGGGCTTCTGTTCCTGAATAAGCAGAATATGTTATATAACCATTTTTCCGAAGATATTTAACAAGCATATCATTGATAGCCATATCGTCATCAACTATTAGAATTGTGTAATTCATATAAAATACCTCTCTTTAACATTGATCAATTTGCAGAATATAATTTTATGGCATATTCGTATCAACTTTATCACAATCGTTTGCTATATTCAATCATGTGGCTATTTGATAGTGAAATAAAATACTACTTAACATCAAATTTCATTACATTCTCATAATTCAACCCGAAATGTACAATGATATAGGGTGATATGAGAATGAACCAAGATGAAATTAGGTTTGACTTTCATGGGCTCGGGCTGGCAATCAAACAAGCTAGAGAAGAAAGAGGCTGGACACAGGCCTATGTGGTGGAGCTGGTCGGCAAGACAGACCGCACGATTATGAATATTGAAAACAAGGGACAACATCCCAGCTTCAATTTATTTTTCAAACTCGTTACCATGTTCGATATTTCCGTAGACCAGTTTTTCTACCGGGAAGAACAGCGGGACGAACACAGTTGCAGAAAGCACATTGATGTACTTCTCAACTCCATGAATGAAAAGGAGCTAGTTGTCATGGAGGCCACAGCCGAAGGGCTCAAGAAAGCCAGAGAAACGGAGGTTCAGAAATAAGAGCCTCTGTTTTTTGTGCTATTTTAGAGGTGTCGCTAAATGGCAAGCAATGCCTCTGTGGCCACAAGTGGCACAGAGGCGGCTTGTTGGGGCTCGCCCCAAACCCGAGCCTCGGGCCAACATGGCCTGAAGCAGTAGCGTCGCTTTGCTCCTTGTTTTCATATCCCTATCGCTCCTTTTCTTGTTTTCTGCCTGGCTCATTGTAGCCCAGCAGACAGTCAATATTTGCCTTGATTGTCACAAGCTCCTGCATATCCCGGCGGGCTTTCTGATATTCCCCATAGAGCCTGTTTTTCTTTGTCGCCAGCTTACGGCCTTCTTCTTTCAGCGTTTCCATTTTGGGCAGCTTTGCCCCATTCAAAAGCCGCTTCATATCTGCCTGTGCTGCCCGGTACAGTTCAATTTCCGCCTCATGCTCCGCAAGAAATTTTCGGCTGTATTTTGTAGCTTTATACTGCTCAAAGACCGGTCTGGCTTTTGCATACTGTACAATGGCTCCCTTTAATTCTGCGTTTGCTTTCATAGCGTTTTCCGTCTGCTTGATCTGCTCGGAAAGGGTATGAAAACAGTCGGTTGTCGCTGTGACTTTATCTGCCAACTGCTCATAATCGGTCAGGCCATTGTCTTGTATATAGGCAAGAGCGGCGGCCATCTGCTTAATGTTAAATACCTTCGCCCAGC